>Ga0208789_1000077_pt1 | contig 150424 bp, 116 predicted proteins | sample Methanotroph_Enr_FD_187368 | JGI IMG/M metagenome (GOLD analysis project Ga0208789, IMG submission 187368) | Enriched soil microbial communities from Old Woman Creek wetland in Ohio, USA - Methanotroph_Enrichment_5 (SPAdes) (version 2) | ecosystem: Environmental > Terrestrial > Soil > Wetlands...
GAAAAACTGGGTAAATATAATAAAAAAATTCACGGAAGTCAATAAAAAAAACATTTATTTAACAAAAAGATATGAACATTCACCTTGTTAGGTGTTCATTTATTTATATTCTGTAGCTGTAATTTCTCCGTTCAGCAGCATCAATCCGTTCATGGCTAACGCGCGCATCTCGTCTTCACCGGGATATACATCAACGGAAGAAATTTTACTGACTTTTTCTTTAATAAGATTTACGAATGCTTTATCATATGCCATTCCACCGGTGATCAGAATGGAGTCAACATCACTGTCAAGCACCACGGCCATTGCACCAATTTCTTTTGCAATCTGGTAGGCCATAGCTTTTTGAATAAAAATGGCTTTTTCATCGCCTGAATTAACTCTTTGTTCGACTTCAAACGCACTGTTGGTGCCCAGATAGGCTACATAACCACCTTTACCGGTGATCATTTTTAATATTTCTTTTTGAGTGTATTTACCGCTGAAACATAAACGGACCAGATCACCGGCAGGTAATGTACCGCTTCGTTCCGGTGAAAATGGCCCTTCACCGTCAAGAGCCTGGTTTACATCAATCACTTTTCCTTTTTTGTGAGCTCCAACGCTTATGCCGCCACCTAAATGCACAATTATCAGGTTCAGTTCTTCATATTTTTTACCAATTGCCTGGGCATGCATACGGCCGATTGCTTTTTGATTCAGGGCATGAAAAATGGATACTCTTTTGAATTCAGGGTGTCCGCTTACTCTGGCAATATCCTCAAATTCATCAACCACAACGGGGTCGGCAATATAGGCTTTAGCACCGGGGATAATCTTTGCCAGGTCGTCGGCTATCAATCCTCCCAGGTTGCTTGCATGCTGGCCTAAAACACCTATTCTTAAATCGGCTTTCAGAGCTTCGTTAACTTCATAAACACCTGAAGGTATTGGCTTTACCAAACCTCCGCGGCCAATGATGATTTCTACCGACATTAAGCCGTTATTTGATAATTCCAGTTCTTTTACTATGATATTTTTACGGTATTCATACTGGTCAGAAATTTTTTCGAATTTTTCAAGTTCCTCAGCAGGATGTTTGATGTTTTTTGTAAAAACAAGCTCGTTCGAATGAAAAACAGCAATCTTGGTAGAGGTGGAACCGGGATTGATTGTAAGAATGTTTCTTTTTATCATTTTAATTAAGGTTAGTTTCTTTGACAAAGAAACAAAACATATTTTTAAAATGAAAGCATAAAATTCAACTTATGAAAAAAAAACTACCCTTGATTTGAGACAACCTGAATTATTAAAGTGAAATTTATTACCAGTATTTGTTCTCTAATGAGCTATAAACCAGTATTTGCATAAGTAATCAACACGCATTTATGTGCGCTTTCAAGGATAAAGCACAGCACCATCTGAAAAGAGCCTCCTTGAGAAACAAGCAGGCAAAGGTGGCTAAATCATTACCCTATTAAACCTGTGGCTTTTCTTCAGTCTCTGCAGACTTAGGAGGTTCGGTTTCTGGTGTTTTCGAAGGTTCGGACGGTTTGTCTTTTTTGCCTGTAATATCTTCGGTGACATCTTCAACTTTATTCCTGGCCTTTTCTATAATATCTTCCGCCTTGTCCTTTGTTTTTTCCCAGATCACTTCAGCTTTATCCTCGGCCTTTTCCAAGGCCTCTTCTGCTTTACCACTAATTTTTTCTGCTTTATCCTCAACTTTTTCCCAGGCATTTTCTGCTTTGTCTTTTATTTTGCCCCAAAGACTTTCATCTTTTTTCACGGGTTCTTCTTTTTTTGTTTCGTCGGTTTCCATAATTCATTATTTTATTACTACATAGTAAAGTTAATGAAAAATTCCGGGGTGTTCAAATTTATTGTGAATTTTTTGGCAGGCTGTCTGGTTTTAAAAAATGACCTATTGTAATATAATGTAAAGGAGTAATAAAAGGAAGAAGGATAACTTTCGTTACCCTTCCTTTCCATTTTTAATTAAAGACCACCACGAGCCTCTGTTTGTTAACTCAAAAGTAGTTTAGCAAAAAAATCAATATGATCTTTGTTCTGTCCTGCGCTTAATCTCTTTTCACTTTGCCAGGCATGCAGCCAATGCGATAGAATATAATTTTGTTTTTTCACTGTCGCCGCGCGATGTAAGAACGGCAGGAACCTTAGCGCCAAAAACCACAGCGCCCAGCTCTGCGCCGGCCAGCTTGGTATTGGTTTTGAAAAACACGTTGCCTGATTCTATATTGGGGAAAAGTATTGCATCGGCATCGCCCTGAATAGGGCTGTTGAGTTTTTTTATCTCGCAGCTTTCCTTGTCAACACATACATCCATGGCTAACGGCCCGTCAACGATGGCGCCCTTTATCTGCCCGCGGTCAGCCATCTTGGTAATTATAGCCGCGTCAATACATGCAGGCATCCCGATTGACATCTGCTCGGTGGCAGCCAGGATAGCGATCTTTGGTTTTTCAATACCCAGTGCATGGGCAGTTTGAATCAGGTAATTGGTCATCACAATCTTTTGCTTCAGGTCGGGAAGCGGAATAATGGCAACATCGGCCACGATGATCAGTTTGGGATATCTTGGATTTTCAATAACGGTAACATGGCTCAAAACAGAATTGGGGCTTGCCATCAGGCCTTTTTCTTTGTTCAGGATGGCTTTCATATATTTATCGGAACTTACAAGTCCTTTCATCAGGATATTCCCCTTACCGTCGTTGATCAGCTCAACCGCTTTTTCGGCAGCTTTCATTTCATCGGCTTCGTGAACGATCTTGAATTTACCGGTATCGATTTTCATCTCGTTACACACCTTGGTAATGATGTCTTTGTCGCCAACAAGGGTAGCTTCGATAAGGCCCATGTCCACAGCCTGGTTTACAGCACCAATGGTATGAGAATCGTTAGCGTAAGCAGCAACGAGGCGTTTTTTATCTTTGCTTTTTAATAAGTCGAACATCTGTTCTAGTTTCGTGACCGGCATAATTTGGATCCTTTCTTATTTTTTAAGTTAGTAATTTATTTTGTGTAAAAATCTATCATTTTTTCAATGGAAATGGTACATACGCGACAAAAATTATCTGTGGAAATGGATTTCATCGTGCAGTCGTATGCCGGACGGTAAACGCCTTTGGTGACATAGCCACCGCCTTCGAATACCCCGACTTTATTTTTGTATTTGGAATCGTTGGGTGTGGGAACAGGTGTGCTCTGGTCGATGAGGCTTTTCCATTTTGAATCAAAATCCACCAGGGTGGTCAGGTTCGGGTCCGGGGGTTCTACATCGAGCGGGTAAAACTCGTTGTATGAAGTCTCGGAATCATAATATTCATCACCGAGCCCGGCAAAAGAATGCCCGAATTCATGGGTGTAAATATATTCTGAATACGGGCTGCTGTTGACGCTTACCGCATAATGGTTGTAAATGGCGCCGCCGCCGTATTTGCTGGTGTTGGCAATTATATATATCTGGTCGTATGGGGCATTGGAAGCCACGTCTCTTAAGGTTTTGTTGTCGGAGGTCATCAGGTAGCGCTCGGTGTCAAAAGTGTAAAAATTCGAATTCACAATGGTGTTTTTCCATATTCCTTCACCCGGCACGTCTGTGCCAGACTCTTTTGACGGTGCTTTGATTGCCCAGATATTGAATTTATTTTTATTTTGCTTGTAGGGCTTTGCATTAAAAAGATATTCTGCAAATTTCTTGGCATCCTTGATAAAATTGTCCATTTCCCCTTCAGTATAACCCTCAGGAACGATCACTATATCAACTTTTACGGCAGGATCACCAGAATTTAGAATGTCGATTTTTGGATAAACCATCCGTTGTTGTTTGACGATGAAATAATTTTTAGGATCGATGGAATAATCGAATTTCTTTTCAAAAATGCCCTTTTTATTCCTTGAATAGAATTCGCAGCGGATCGCTTTTTTCGGGAATGGCATGGTGACCGTTTCCGAAAAAGATTTGAACGTTAACTTGGCCTCATTGGTGGTCTGCCATTCGGAGAAAAGTGTGTTGTACGTGTATGAATAAATAAGTTCGTTGCTTGCGGCATCGTAAGCAAGGAATTTGTATTTCCCGTAGTTGAAAATATCAAGCAGGTTGACTTTAGAGCCTCCCCAGAAGGGTTCCTGCATCAGTTCATCCATCGAATAAATATCAGTCAGGTTGTTTCCTGTATGATAATAATCGATACGGAGGGTCTTGTTTTCGAAGTAATCGTCGAAAGCTGCCTGGGTCTGAGACCATGCGAGCACCAGCAAAAGAAATAATAATTTTTTCATATAGATGTGTTTTTGGTTCGTTCAACTAAAACAAGCGTGAAAATAGCAATTTTTAAAACACCAAATAATTTTATAACAAGAAAATTAAATATAGAAATTTGAATTTATGAATAATGGTTGTAAATTTTTTTTAAATTGCATATATTTGTATTATAGTTAAGAGTTATTTATTAACCAAAACATTGATTATTATGGCAATACTATTATTAATATTGACAATCATTGCTGTTATCGCAGGGTTTGTAGGCCTTGTAGTAATTATAAAAGGCTTTGTAGATAAAAGCAATAAGGAAATCTGGCTGGGAACTATCCTGGTTTGTATCATGCTCAGCATGGCTGTTTTCGGCGCTTTTTTATGTGGGAAACGAGCAATTAAGGCAAAAAAACATTATGAAAGAGAGCATTTTATGATGTACAAAATGCACGGTGATGCTGACGAATTTGAAATGTATAAAAACTGCTGCTCTGGTGACAGTATTGCATCAGGAGATTCAACAGAAGTTCAGGTTGTCGTTGAAAAGAAATGCATCAAAAAAGGCGGCAATCCTTGTCCCCTTCACGGAAATTGACCTTTTCATTTTGATGCTGTGATCAGTGCATCAGCATTACCTTACGGGTGGTTGAGTATTTGCCGGAAGTAATGTTTAAAAAGTATGTTCCGGAAGGCAAACCGCCAACATCAATTTTTAACATGTGCTTGCCCAGATCGTTTCCGACTAAGCTTAAAACTTCTTTGCCGAGCATGTCAAGCATCTTTACTTCTGCCTTCGGGTTTTCCGGGTTATACATCTGCAAATAGATATAATCAACGGCAGGATTGGGAAATACAACCGCATTTGTCTGATTTTTTTCCTCTACTATGCTGGTGATTCCGTTCAGATAAAATTTATGCGGGTCGGGCTGGCCAATGAGCGGATGAGTGACATTATGCGGGGAAAGGTCGGAAGCATGAATATAATAAGCTACTGTATCACCGCCCGATTGCTGAGGAATGTTGGCGGTCCATGTATTTCCCGATGAATTTGTCATGTTGATTTTTGTCCATGCGCCCCAGGAGCCATGGTAAACGCGGTATTTTAGCCAGACAGAATCTGCAACTACTGCGCTTCCGCTAAGCGCATAAATTTCAGCATTAACCTGATATTGTGAAAGTATCGGTTTTTCGCCAAGAAGAGGCATATGTTTAATGTATAACATTCCTTTATCTGCAATTTCGTGAGCTCGGCAATGCAATGCGTCTGTACCTTGCCAACCGTTGTATGTAACACCAATTATCTCATAGCCGGGCATTGCATTTTGATAGGCTGCAATGGCATTATCGTTATTTACAGTTCCGTATGTAGATTTGATTGGTAAAAAGACTTTTTTGTTCAGGATAAGAGAATTCGTATATGCCTGTTGGTCTGTACTGCTTGGTTCGTATACCCTGTAAACCTGGTAATTATTGCCGTATGAAGAGACTTCGTTTGCCCAGTAGGCAGCCATGGCTTCGTAGTCGCTGTATTGTGGATTAGAAACCGGAACAGAAGCGATCAATACTTTATCCACATCAAGGAATTTTCCCCAGCAATCGATATGTTTAATGTATTCGCCCAGTGGATCGGTAGTGATATAGTTTCTGGTGATACCCATATATTGTTTAAATGCCGTATCTATCTGTGCGTGTGTCAGTGTTTCTTCATCTTCCACCAGATCCGTCATAGCAGCTACTCCCATGCCGTCGCACATGTAGTTGCCACCCGTATGGGTCACGTCCATACCGTATAATGGCATGTTAAGATAAGAAGCTCCGGCAAGGAGGACCGGGACATTATCATCATTTGCACGCGCAGGCCGGTTGTATGGGAAATCAATAATGGCAACCGTATTGTTGTTTGTCATGATAAACCAGGGGCCATAATCCCTTGTCCAATAAGAGTCAAGCGGCGCAATTATAAAACTGCAGTTCGCAAGATTCACTCCGTTGCTGGTATAGTTATTTGTTACGGTTGTTTGTTGGGATGACGAAGTAACGATAGTTATCACATGATCGTTTTCCGATAATTCTGCGATTTCGGAATAAGGTATGCCGAAATTTCCAGGATAGGAGATTACTACAGCCTGAGCCGGCTCCCATTCTGCAATGGCGCGGATAGTCCCGGTTGGCGGTGCAGTTTGAGTAAAAGCTTTGGTCGGAATTTTCGGTGAATGAAGTTCCGAAGAGTCAAGCATATGGTATTTGGCCTGAAATTCATATGGGGCATTGCTATTAATATGCTGGGCAGTTGAACTTGCTAAAAAAGCAAATAGGACAAACAGTGATAGGATAATTCTTTTCATAAACGGTGTAATATTTTCTAAACAAATTTATATAAAAAATTAATAGTCGAAATGACAATTTACTTTTTAATTGAATATTATTATATGGTGAGAATGTACTTTTAATTTTTACAAAAGAATATTTTATAATTATTTAATTTTAGATTTGTAGTGGCTAATCGGTTTGAATATTTCATGAAAGCTACAATTACCTTGTTAATAGGAAGGCTCCTTCAACACAGAAAAATTATTTTTATCCTGATGGTAATGCTTATCCTGGCTCGTTTTAGTTTTCTGATCATTTACAACTGGAATAATGGCAATACCGGAAAACCAGGCGTTCAATATTTAACGGATTCATACCGGTACATCGAAGCGGCAGACAAGCTGATTGCAAACGAACCACTGGATTATAAAGAAATACAATACACCGGATACATTGTTATTATTGCATTTTTCAGGTTGTTTTCTGATAACCTCATCGGGGTTGTTTTCCTGCAAGTGATCATGGCATTGGCAGCGGCATGGGCATTATATAAAATTTCCTTTGCAATCACAAAAAAGCCACTTTCAGGAATTATAGCGGCAGGTTTGTACCTGATGAACCCTTTTATCGTTTCCTGGCATAATTATATTATGACCGAATCGATGTACACATCCTTTTTGATATTATCCACATGGTTGTTGATCAGTGCTGTGGAGAAAAAATCGGACATTACTATTGTTTTTTCACTATTATTAGTGTTGATTACCGCCTGTATCAGGCCGAACGGCTGGACTTTAATCCCAGTCGCATTATGTTTTTACTTTATGCACTGGTTTCATAAAAATTATCAGAAATTGATATGGGTTTTTTCTGTGGCCCTGGTTTTTATCATTTGTATATCATTCCTGCCTTTCACGAACCGTTCCATTCAGAACATCGGGACTGAAAAAATTTTAATGAACGAAGTCCTGTTAAACGGAGAGGTGATACCCGATCATAAAGAACTCCGCATTAAAATGCCGGCAGACACAACCCTGATGAAAAAAAACTGGACCGCTGGCTTTTACTACGTGATCAGGCATCCTTTGCCATGTGCCAAACTGGGAATATACAGGATCGCTACGGAATTGTTTCAGATAAGACGTCCGTGGTATTCTGCAAAATATTATTTACGGTCGTTTTTATGGCTTTTTCCTGCCTATATTTTTGCAATGATTGGCTTGTTTTATTATCGAAAAAAAATCAGTATAAAAATAATTCTGACCATCATACTGGTTCACATCCTGACCATTGCGGTTACTTTTGCCGATCATGATGCACGGTTTCTCAATTATTTTTTACCTTTGATAAATATTTTATCAGGATGTGGGATTACTTTTGTGATGGACAAAATTGCCCTGTCTGGCAGATTACCAGTTAAACCTGAGCCAAATTTAAAATAGAACTAATGAAGATATTGCTTATCAGCCCCGGGACACCTGATGAAATCGACAACACCATTATCCGGAGCATACCCTATCTGAATGCAAAGGCGTTTATCGCTCCCCATGCGGTAGCTACTGTTGCCGCACTCACGCCCGAAGAACACGACATTGAGATTCATGATGAATATATCCGCGGACCCGCGGAGGATTTTCTTCCCGGAAAAAATTATGATATTATTGGGATCTCTATCACGTCCAACCAGCTGATACGAAGTTTGCAAATTGCTGAAGCATGCAAAAAGTTTTGCCCGTCATCCACGATAGTTGTTGGAGGGATAGGCGTTGAAATGCTTATTTATAAGCAAAAAGGAAACATTGACGTGGTTTTTCACGGAGAAGCAGAAGAAACCTGGCCGCGCTTTCTGGAAGATTATAAAAAAGGAAATTATCAAAATGTTTATAAAAATGTCATCAAGCCCGACATGTCGAAGGCGCCTCCACCACGCTGGGATCTGATTAAAGAAGACATTCATCTGTATAATTCTGTTTCAATTCAGACCACACGCGGGTGTCCCTTCGACTGTAGTTTTTGCGATGTGATCTATACGTACGGCCGTAAGCCCAGAAGCAAGACTATCGAGCAGGTTCTTGAAGAAATAAAAAGGCTCCACGATCTGAAAGTTCAAATGGTTTTTATTGCAGACGACAACTTCGCCGGTGATAAAAAATATGTGAAAGAGCTTTTACGGAGGATGATCCAGTTAAATAACTCCTTTAAAAATCCACTCGGTTTTTTCACGCAGATAGATATTACCATCGCTAATGATGATGAGCTGCTGGCCTTGCTTGCCGATGCGAATTTTTATACCCTCATGATCGGGATAGAGTCGGTAAACCCGGACTCGCTGAAAGACATGAACAAGAAACAAAACCTGGGAGTTTCAGCCGTTGACGCCATAAAAAAAATACAGTCTTATGGAATGGTAGTGCTGGCTCACATGATCATTGGGAATGAATCGGATGACCTGACGGTATTTGAAAAAACTGCAGCCTTTGTTAAAGATGCCGATATTATTTTTCACATCTGCCACCCGCTGGCAGCGCCTCCGGGGACTAAGATGTGGTATGATTATAAACGCCAGGGAAGGATTATTCAGAATGAACCCGACGAGACCAGTGATAAAATGGATATCATTTCAAACATAATTCCCAAGCAGATGAGCCGCCAGGAATTGTTTCTGGGCCTCGCCGATTACTGGGATGATATTTATAATACTGAAAAATTTAAAGAACGGGCCGTTTCACTTATACAAAGCATTACGCGTCGTTCGAATGTGAAAATGCCCGGCCTTTCCTCCATGTGGGCCATGAGGAAAATGATGGGAGGCGTATTTAAATATTTTTTCTTTACAGCCGAGAAGGTACACAGGAAAACCTTCATGTATATAATGAAATCGGCAAAAAAAAACATCAGCTATTTGATGCCGAAGATCATTTACATCTATACTTTTTACCTGATCGACTACAAACGCTCGCAATACGATGCCAGGGTCGCCCGCGAGCATGCGCTGTGGGAGCGGGAGAATCCGGATAAGGTAGTTATTGATGATTCGTTGATCCCTGTTCATGATAAGATACGCGAGCATGCACCGCAACTTATTTCTGAAGCATACAGTTATGTATGGAAAAAAAATAATAATAAAGAAATACTCTATAAATCAGTGCATGCTGCGCTGCTAGAGTTCAGCGATCGTTTCGGGGAAAATTTTGAAACACCCGATGAGTTCTATCTGGATCAGATGCGCAATGCCTGCGAAAGGGTCCTGCCCGGTATTTTGGAAAGCAACACGGCTGTTACAGAAGCAATTCCGGAAAAACTTCCTGTCGGTTTTACACGTGAAATATTGGATTCACTTGATAATGCCGTACGATACCGGAATATTTACGGATGATTTTTTTGACACATAAATGAGTAAAAAGCCGTTTATACTTTTAAGAATCTCTAAGACGGCCGGACGTTTCGGCCTTGACTGGTTCATCGTTGCTCTTATCAGTATGATCGTGCTGGCCTATTTCTGGCCGCATATAGGCGCCAAAGACTCAGCCATTCCCCTTTCAAAAATTGCCACTTACGGAGTTTCTGTGATTTTCTTTTTTTACGGGTTGAGGTTAAGCCCGCAAAAAATCAAAACCGGACTGAGTAACTGGAGGCTGCATCTGTTAATACAAATTACAACCTTTGTGTTGTTTCCCCTGCTGGTGATCCTGGCGAAAAACATCATAGGCATTGACGGAAACAGGGTGATATGGATGGGTGTTTTTTTTCTGGCAAGCCTTCCAGGAACAGTATCTTCAGCCGTGGTGATGGTTTCCATTGCTAAAGGAAACATCCCTTCTGCCATTTTTAATGCGAGCATTTCTACATTACTGGGACTTTTGATCACACCATTCTGGATGGGATTGTACCTCAATACAGCGTCTATGGATTTTGACTTTGGGCCTATTCTGTTAAAGCTTATGATCCAGGTTTTGTTTCCTGTAATTTTAGGGATATTGCTGCATAACGTCTGGGGCGCTTTTGCTGAACGGAACGGAAAGAAAATTGGTTATTTCAACCAGTCCATCATTTTACTGATTATTTATACCGCCTTTTGCGAATCTTTTGAAAAAAAGATGTTTGAGGGATATTCAGCGCTTCTGCTTGTTGTATTAGGTGCTTCGATGATTACGTTGTTTTATGTTGTGTATGGATTGATTTTCGTGGCATGCAAAATATTAAAATTCAACCGGCAGGATAAAATAACAGCATTATTAAGTGGTTCGCAAAAGTCTCTCGTGCATGGCAGTGTGATGTCGAATGTGGTGTTTGCAGGCAGCCCGTATATCGGGATCGTTTTATTGCCGGTCATGATTTATCATCCTCTGCAGCTGGTGATGGTGAGTGTGATTGCGCAGTGGATGGCGAGGGGAAGTAAACAAGAAGATCTTGATAATTCACAGAAATAAAATACCTTGAAAAAATCTATTTTTATTTTAGTATTGATTGTATTTTTTATCAGTTGTAAAAATAAAAAGGTAAGAATTGATAAATTCGTTTACATTGAACATATAGCTAACCGAATTGAAAAACCTGAAGATTTAAAATCAAAATTATACATGGAATACTATGATAGCAAAGGAATAATCAAAATAGCAATGACAAATGTTTGGAGTGGTAGATGCACAAAATATTATTCTATTAAATCTCCGGATTCACTTCGCGAATTAATTTTTACTAACCTGCATTTAAAGAAATATCCGACATGTTTTGAGGATGAAATTGATCAGAAAAGCATTCCTATTATGTATGATGGTGATTGTTATTGTATTATTTATAAATTTAGCGATGGCGCAGAACAAATAGTAAATTATGATCGTTATAATGTTCCTGATAGTTTAAGAGGCTTTACAAATTATCTTGAAAAAATTAAAAAATTCTCTTCTTTTGAAAAAACAGATTCATTTAATAGTACAGGTTGGATCGATCAGTATCAGGATATTATATTTTCATGTTTTCCAGTAATACAACAAACGAAAGGTGTTGAATTTGTACCACCAGTGGTCGTTGATAGTGTCTATTAATGGAAAACTAAATTTAAATTTTTAATTTAATAAATCAATTTACTCAGCCCTCAATTAACTTTTATGGTTAAAAAACATTATTTTTGTTTAATAAATACCGACCTATGGAACTAAATCCTTTAACCGCCGTTTCGCCCATTGATGGCAGATATCATAAAGCCACCGAAGGCCTTTCGGAATATTTTTCAGAGTTCGCACTCATAAAAAAACGGGTTTATATCGAAACCGAGTACTTCATAGAATTGTGTAAAATAATCCCTTCCTTAAAAAAGATCAAAGAACCTGTTTACGAAACCTTACGAAATATTTACAGAAACTTCAGCATTTCGGATGCGAAGTGCATAAAAGATATTGAAAAGACCACCAACCACGATGTGAAAGCGGTGGAATATTTTCTGCGCGATAAATTTGATGCGCTGAAACTTGGTGAATACAAAGAATTCATACATTTCGGGCTTACTTCACAGGATATCAACAATACCGCTATGCCGCTGCTGGTAAAAGAGGCGCAGGTTAATGTGGTGCTGCCTTTGCTGAATAAAATGTCGGACAGGCTCTATAAGATGGCTGAAGAATGGAAAGACATCCCCATGCTTGCCCGCACACATGGCCAGCCGGCTACGCCTACCAGGCTTGGCAAAGAAATCAGGGTTTTTGCAGAACGCCTGCAAGGCCAGTTATTGCATTTCAATCATATCGATTTTGAAGGAAAGTTTGGCGGAGCCACCGGAAACTTCAATGCCCATTATGTTGCATATTCCGAAAAAGACTGGCACGGCTTTGCCTGTAAGTTTCTGGATCGCATTGGCCTGAAGCGCCAGCTGTGCACCACACAAATTGAACATTACGATAATCTTGCGGCCTATTTCGATACCCTGAAACGTATCAATACCATATTGACTGACCTCTGCCGTGATATATGGATGTATGTTTCCATGGATTATTTTAAACAGAAAATTGTAAAAGGAGAAGTGGGATCCTCTGCGATGCCGCATAAAGTAAACCCCATAGACTTTGAAAACGCTGAAGGCAACCTCGGGCTGGCCAATGCCCTGTTTGAACACCTTTCGGCTAAACTTCCCATCTCTCGTTTGCAGCGCGACCTTACGGATTCAACAGTTACCCGTAATATTGGTGTGCCGGTAGCACATACGCTCATAGCGCTGAAATCCATCAGCAGGGGGCTCGACAAGCTGATCGTGAACGAATCGAAAATTACCTTCGATCTGGATCAGAACTGGGCCGTGGTTGCTGAAGCTATACAAACTATTTTGCGCCGTGAAAATTACCCGGATCCTTATAATGCCCTGAAAGAGCTTACACGCAACAATCAGGTCATCACAAAAGAAATACTTCACGATTTTATCGAAACCCTGAACGTTAGCAAAAAAGTGAAGGAAGAGTTGAGGTATATAAGCCCCAGAAACTATTCCGGTAAATAAATCCTTAAATATCTCAAAATTTGTTTTATATATTTCTCTGAGGCGGTTTATTTGCGTAATTTTGTAATCAATTACTTACTGAAATTTATTCTATGAAAAAATTAATCATTGCCTGTTCTTTCTTAGTACTTAGCATGTTTGTTTCGGCTCAGCCACCGGCCGGATATTATGATGATGCTGCAGGACTCACAGGATTAGCATTAAAAACCGCATTATACAATATCATAAATGGTCATACTTCCATTTCATACGATGGACTGTACGCCGCCTATGTTACTACGGATAACCTTCCCACCAATAAGGTTTGGGATATGTATTCTATAAAAGCTGACGGCACCGCCAATTATTGGTACACAAATTCAGCTAACAATTCGGATCAATGCGGTAACTATAGCCAGGAAGGCGATTGCTACAACAGGGAACATTCAACACCGGCCAGCTGGTTTGACGACGCAGCCCCAATGTATACTGACCTGTTTAATGTTTATCCCACCGACGGATATGTTAACAGCAACCGTTCCAATTATCCTTTTGCGGAGGTGGGCTCAGCAAGCTATACTTCTTCAAATGGAAGTAAAGTTGGTACTTGTTCTGTTACCGGCTATTCAGGAACAGTGTTTGAACCCATTGATACGTTTAAAGGAGATTTTGCCCGTACTTATTTATATATGGCAACACGTTATGAAAACGTTGTTGCAAACTGGCCATCAAATTCTGCCCAATGTGCGGCTGCATACGCAGGAAACGGTGGCCTGGTTTTCAAACCCTGGTACGTGACAATGCTGCTGAATTGGTGCGCCATGGATTCTGTCAGCCAGAAAGAAATTGACCGTAACAACGCTGTTTTTGCTATACAAGACAATCGTAATCCTTATATCGACCATCCTGAATGGATATTGGCCATTTGGGGGCCAACATCCGGTATTGCCCAGCAGGATGATATGATGAATGTTTCTGTTTTTCCAAATCCAGTTTCGGATATGTTGACCATTGAAAATTATGATGCTGAAAATAGTATGGATAAAATTGAAATTTATTCATTCACATCCTCACTGGTTCAAATTATTGATGAACCGGTTGCCAGTCAAACCATTAATGTAAGTGATTTTTCTGAAGGATTATACACACTTGTCATTTACAGCGGAGATAATATTTCCCGTAAAAAAGTTGTAGTAATACATTAAGAGGCTTGGAAAGATTCCCCTGATTAATGCTATTCCTTAGGTTTGGTGTATTCGTTTTTCTTCTTGCTTCCACCGAATACAGAAAAATTCAGGTAGCGTTTTGGGTTCAGCTTGATATCTTCGATAAGTTCGTTTAGTTCTTTAGAAGATTTTTCAAGATTGTTATAAAGAGAATCGTTATTAACCAGCATGCCGAGACTTCCTTCTCCGCGGTTAATTTTAGTTACGATTTCCGAAAATTCTTTAAGCGATTTATCTGCATTGTTAATGGTACTGGCAATGTTTGATTTGGCAACGGTGTCGCTGATAGCAGAAAAATTGGTAATGATGTTCGTAATTTTGTCGTTATTATTTTTGATGTTATCGGAGATCGACTGAACATTGGCGATGATATCAGACAGATTGTGACGTTGCGCAGAAACAAGGGTGTCGATATTGTATGTGGTGTGTTCAAGATTATTGATGGTCAGGCGAATGCTTTCAAAACTTTGTGTCAGGTTGTCTCTCGTTTTTTCGTTGAACACCTCTTTTATAATGAGAAGCACCGAATCGAGCGATACCATGACCTTTTCGAACTTCACTTTTATTGGCTGAATGACTTCTTCGGTAAGTGAACCCTCAACTAAAGTATTTAGTGTGTCACCCTCGGTTGCTGTAGCTGTAGCATTACCGAGTTGAAGCTCGACAGCTTTTGACCCGAGAAGATCTACACTGAAAAGTTTGGCAACCGTATTTGAAGGAATCATTAAGTCTTTGTTGGTAATGGTGAGTACCACGATTATTTTCCCTGAGTTGTTGGGATGGAAATACATGTCTTCCACCTGCCCGACGCGGAAGCCGTTGACAAGCACGGGATTTGCCTTGACAAGCCCGCTTACCTTGTCGTAAACTGCATAAAAAGTACGTTCTTTTCGGAATAGGTCCTTACCTTTTAAAAAATTTATACCCCAATACAAAAGTGCAAGGCCCGCAATAAAAACGATAGCAATTTTAATTTCTTTAGAAATTTTCAAGGCGAAAAAATTTGTGCAAAGATAAATATTTTTTAATTCCCTGTGTATTTTAATGCTTCATTTGGAGAAATTCGCTCTTCGTTTAAAAAAGCAACCACAAAAGCATCTTTAAACCCTTTTGTCTGAACAATATGCTGACAATCTACGGCTTCTTTCAGGGTTTTAAAATTACCGCACGTATATTTGTACAAACCGTTCTGAAAATAAAATTTCACATCATTAAGGCCCTTAAACTCAGGAAGATTCACCGATTTTTTATTGCTGCTGGTGGCAAATTGAACTCTGAAAAAAACTTCATTGATTTTAGGATTTTGTACGACCTTGACGGTGTCAGGTTTAACCACTATTTTGGAAGTATCTTTGACAATAACCTGCCGGAATATGGTATCGGAAGGAATGTTGTTTTCCGGTAAATTGATACTTCCTTCAACCTGCGTTTTATATTCTTTAAAGGACCTGTAAATAGCTGAAGCTATTATGTTTTGTCCGCTTTCTGACTTCAGGTATTCTTCTTCTTCCGGATGGCTGATAAAACCAATTTCGATCAAAGCGCCGGGCATGGTGGTCTTATAAAGGACAAGAAACCCTGCCTGTTTTACTCCGCGGTCGGCCCTGCCTGCTTTAGTTGAAAATTGTTTCTGAACGAGGCTCGAAAATTTCAGGCTTTGGTCGAGGTAGGCATTCTGATACAATGAAAATATAATATTCGCCTCAGGGGAATTCGGGTCAAAACCGTCATACTGGACGCTGTAATCGTTTTCATACAGGATGGCGGCATTTTCTTTTTTTGCCACTTCAAGGTTTGCCTGGCTTTTGTGGAGCCCCATCACCCATGTCTCTGTTCCCTGTGGCTCTATGCTTTTACTGGCATTGCAATGTATTGAAATAAACAGGTCAGCCTTGCTGTCGTTGGCAATTTTGGCCCTTTTGTAAAGTTCAACAAAAACATCTGTTTTACGTGTATAAACTATTTCTATTTCAGGGAAGGCAGCTTTGATATAATTCCCTATTTTCAGGGCTACCGCCAGTGCAATGTCTTTTTCTTTGGACTTTTTACCGACAGCTCCGGGGTCATCACCACCATGGCCGGCATCGATCACAACCTTCCTGATTTTAATGATTGTAGGAGCTACAGAACCGGATGATCCTAAAAACATCAGGGACAACAAAACAAAAATTAAATTAATTCGTTTCATTTGAATGATTTATTTTAATTAGTTTTGCCAATAATTTCAGGAGTTTTCTGTAGCAAAATTATGCGCTTTTTATCAGACAAAATCAGCACTGTACACAATTTGTTAACGAAATTATTAACCATTTCTTTTGCCTCTCGTTTTATTGCTGTTATTGCAGCGTTTTTTATGTATTTTAATTCCTATGCTCAGGATACCGTTTTACCAATAACGAACGATAGTATCATAATAGTGCGGGACACAATCAAGAATGATTCCATAAATCTTAACCGCAAACAAATGTCGCCGGATGCTATCAAATCAAAGATTGATTATCAGGCAACAGATTCAATACGAATGAATCTTGATGAACGTAAGACCTATTTATACAATGACGTTGAGATTAACTATGAAGATATAAAGCTTAAGTCGGGTTATGTTGAACTGGATTTTAAGAAAAGCCAGCTTTTTGCTGAAGGCCTTAAAGATTCTGCCGGCAAGGAACTGGGACGTCCTGAGTTTACACAGGCTTCATATACTTTTTTGGCAAAAAGCATGTATTACAACTTTGATACAAAGAAAGGGCTGGTAAAAGATATTTTTACCAACGAAGGTGAGAGTTACCTTCACGGAAGTGTCGTAAAACGGTTTCCTGATAAAACGGCAAACTTTAAAAAAGGGTCCTATACCACGTGCAGCCTTGAACATCCGCATTATCAGATCCGTTTCAGCAAGGCACGCATGATACCAGATGACAAGTTTGTTTCGGGACCGGCTTATATGGAAATTGCTGATGTTCCCACGCCGCTGGTGCTGCCTTTTGGATATTTTCCCAATAAAAAAGGGCAGATATCAGGGATCATCATTCCAACCTGGGGCGAATCAACAAATCGTGGATTTTTCTTTGAGCGCGGAGGTTACTATTGGGGAATCAACGATTATCTCGACATGACGTTTCAGGGTGATATCTATACGCGCGGAAGCTGGGCAGCTTACGTGTCATCAACCTATAAAAAAAGATACCGCTACACTGGCAGTGTTAAGTTATCCTATGCCGTAAATGTCATCAGTCAAAAATTTTTAACCGATTATAAAAAATACAAAGATTTTTCAGTTGAATGGAGCCATAGGCAGGATCCTAAAGCACGCCCGAACAGTAGTTTTTCCGCTCAGGTAAAAATGGCCAGCAACAGTTTTTATAAGTTCAACCCTTCGTCCACCAGTGATTATTTATCCAACACATTTGAGTCAAGCATTTCTTATCAGACGACCCTCTTCAACGGTAAAAGCAACCTGACACTGAACCTGGGCAGCATGCAGAACACGACTACCAAAGAACTTCAATTATCGCTTCCGCAGGTAAACTTTTCGGTTAACACATTTTACCCGTTCCGGAAAAAGAAAAAAGCCGGAGCATTGAAGTGGTATGACAACATCAATATAAGTTATTCGCTGAATGCCAAGAATTACATTAATACGTACGACAGCCTCCTGCTGACACCCAGAATATGGAATATGATGCAAAACGGCATCCAGCACAACATTCAGTTACGTAGTGCGGTGAAAATATTAAAATTTATAAGTTGGGATAATTCGTTTAATTTTAATGAACGATGGTATTTCCAGTCTGTTAACCAGCAATGGTACAACGATGTTGACACTTCCTATATCAGGAAAGATACCAGCAACCGTTTTCAGATGGCTCATGAGTTTAATGTCTCCTCACAGCTTTCAACAAAAATTTACGGGATATACCGCATTAAGAAAGGGGCATTACAAGCTATTAGACATGTGTTGACACCGTCGGTCACGTTTTCGTACCATCCTGATTTCGGATCAAAATTGTGGGGGTATTACAAATACGCGCAGATTGATTCCACGGGCCGTACTATGCGGTATTCAATTTTTCAGAATGGAATTTATGGTACACCGCCTGATGGCCTTTCGGGAAAGGTAAGCTTCAACCTGAATAATAACCTGGAGATGAAAGTGCGTTCGAAAAAAGATACGGTGACAGGTTCGAAAAAAATTGTACTCATCGATTACCTCAACATTAGAACAGGATACGATTTTGCCAAGGATTCTCTACGGTGGGATCCCCTTTCAATAAGCATGAGGACCCGGCTGTTCGATAAAATCGACGTCAGCTTTAGCGGAGGATGGGATCCATATGTGATTGATTCCAACAATAACCGCTTGAATCAGTTCGAATGGAATGTCAATCACCGGCTGTTCCGCAGGCAGAATACAGCATGGATGGTAGGTATTGGCTATAATCTCAGCGACGCCAATTTCAAGAAAAAAGATAAGGTCAAAAATGAAGAAAAGAGTATTTTCCTGAATAAGTGGAATGTGAGTATGAACCTTAGTTTCAGCTATTCCAGCCACTTTGATTCTAAATCTTTTGATTACATTCCGGATACCATATTAACACTTGGGCTTACCGGCGAATTTTATATCACACCCAAATGGAAAGTTGGATTCAATACAGGATATGATTTTGTTTCGAAAGAATTTTCATATACATCACTTAGTATCCACCGCGACCTGCACTGCTGGGAAATGTTCATGGAATGGATACCATTCGGTTTTAGAAAAAGTTATAATTTTACGATCCGTATAAAATCGTCGATACTTAAAGATTTAAAACTGGAACGAAAAAGCGATTTTAGAGATAATTTTTAATAGCAACCCAATGGATAACGAGACCACTACTTCAATATCTAAAACAGACGCTTGCTTCAGCACGGCGCCTGCTTCCGGATATCAGCTGGTTGTCGGGCTAAACAGTAATTCCATACAGCTGCTGGTTTTCGATCCTGAGAAAAACAGGTTCATCGCTTTTTCGCAAAAGGATATTCAATTTGCGGGAGGTTATCAGCATTATTTCGAGCAGGTAAAAAGCCACCTCAGTGAAAATCAACTGGCGGGCCATGATTACAAAGATGTGCTTGTTTTGTGGGAGTCTCAACGATCTACATTGATACCCAATGCCTTGTTTGAACCCGCTGAATCTGAAACATTTTTTCATTTTAATCTTGGTACTGGAACGGATGAAAAAATTTGTTCGGATAAGCTAAAAACCGCTGAAGTGTATAATGTCTTCGCCATCCCCGAAGGCCTGGAAGAAAATTTAAATTTTAAATTGTTCAGGATACGCCACCATGCCTCGGCATTCATTGAATCTATGATGGTTTTCAGCAAGCATAACATGTTGCCTAAACAGGTTTTTATCAACGTGCATGCAACATTTTTTGATATGCTGGTAACAGAAAACGGCGGGCTTCTTTTTTATAATTCTTTTGCATACAAGACCGCTGAAGATTTCATATATTTTGTATTGTTTGTTTATGAGCAATTAAAACTCAGTCCGGAAAGTAACGGGATTATCTTATCGGGCGGTATTTTGAAAAACTCAGCCCTATTTGAAATCCTTTATAAATATGTACGGAATATAGATTTCGCGCTTCCCAACGAACAGTATACCAACAGCTACATTTTGAAAGATAATCCCGTGCATACGATACAAAATCTAACAGCATCAGTGTTATGCGAATTATAAGCGGTACCCATGGCGGCAGGCGCCTTCATCCTCCTGTTAACCTTCCTGTGAGGCCTACCACGGATCTCGCCAAGGAAAGCCTTTTCAATATCTTAACTAATATTTTTGACTTTGAAGGAACAAGTGTCCTGGATCTTTTTGCCGGAACAGGAAGCATTTCATTCGAGTTTGTTTCACGCGGTAGCGCTGAGGTTACCGCAATTGATCAGGATAACCGATGTGTTTCATTTATCATCAAAACCTGTGAGGAATTTAAAATTGATAATCTGAAAGCTTATCGTTCAGATGCGTTTTCATACATCAAACATTCGTTGAAAAAGTATGACCTTATTTTTGCCGACCCACCTTACGATTTGGAATCAATTGCCGAAATCCCGGAAAAAATATTTGAACGGAATTTACTAAAGCCCGATGGATTGCTTATCATAGAACATTCGCGCGATCATGATTTTTCAAAGCATCCTAAGTTCAGCCAGCACCGGAAGTACGGGAAGGTGAATTTTAGTTTTTTTAATGCATAAAGCATTTTTTGAAAAAGTGTTTTTTCAATTCACCAATCGGCAGTAGTTCCTTCGAGAGAGATAACCGATTTATTAAGTTGCAGATGCTGATTTTCTGAAGGGAATTTGCGGCCAAAATTACAAAACTCCTTCATCCATCATCCTTTTCCTGATACGCAGCAAGGTGCGGAACATAGGCTCCGTAAGGGTTTGCTGCTTACGAATCTGTATGGCTTCTTTCATCATTTCCGGCGATGGCTTGGCTTCCGAAGAAAATAAAAGGTTGTGGCTGCGTCCGATTTTCTGCTGAAGGTAGTCATGCAACTTTTCTACCGGGAAATTTTCTGATGAATAAAACACAGGCCTGAGCAGGCTCTGTCCGGGCTGAATGAGTTTTTCCTTTAGCGCTGTATGATACAAACTGGTTTCGGGATAAATCCTCAGGCTGGTTGTGAGGTACACCATATCGTCAGGCGATATATATGTTCTGATAAAGTCAAAGGTTTCGTCAATGGTGTGTGGCGTTTCTCCAGGGCCGCCGAAAACAAAAAACCACATGGTTGGCAGTCCGGACTTTTTTATCTGAACGGCCATTTTCTGCAGCTGAGCCAGCGTGAAATTTTTACGCAGGTTTTTCAGCATCAGCGGTGACGCACTGTCGGGTGTGGAATCAATCTGTGTGAAACCTGCCTTTATCATAAGCTCAAAAAGCTTGTCACTGGTGTTGGCAGGGTTGATGCCCATAGTACGGATGCGGACTTTCAGGTTCCGCCTGATGATCTCTGAACAGATATTTTCAGCGTGCCCTGCCGGATCATTGAATGTGGAATCTACAAATTCAAAGACAACATCACCGAGGTTTTCAGAGACCTGCTGAATCTCGTCAACAATATCCTCAGGTTCCCGTGTCCTGAATTTTTTTCCTTCGATCAACGGATAGGTGCAATAAATACACTGATGGGCGCAGCCCCGTTTGGATTGTATCGAATAGGCGCCGCGTTCTTTGTATGGACCAAAATCGATGTAATTCTCGGTTCCTGAAAAATATTTTTTTTGAGGGTAGGCTGAATTGGTTATTATTTTTTTATCAAAATCTGGTGAACATCTGTAAATAATTCCTTTGATACCGGTGATATCCGTATTTTTATCCAGATGTTCAAGCAGTGCCGCAAATGTTTCTTCACCTTCACCGGAAATTCCGTAATCCAATCCGAAAAAATCGAGTATCTCATAAGGATAAATGCTGTATCCGCTGCCTCCCAGAATGATGGGAACAGTGGAGAGCTTTTTCAGGGGCTTTATAATTTTTTCGTTGATAGCTTCAAGAAAAAAATCAGGCGCCTCTACAGACATGGAATCTACATTGCGTATGCTGCAGCCGATATAGTCGGGCTTGAACGTTGTTACTATTGTTTCAAGCGATGCTCCTTCATCAAACATGGCATCATACATCTTCACTTCATATAGTTTTTCGATGCTCTGAGCGACAATACTCAGGCCGATAGGGGGCACTGGGTATGGCTTTTTCTCGGAATTAGTGGCGATGAGAAGGACTTTTTTCATTGAGATCAGCTTAACGAAATTGTGGTACAAATCTACAAAAGATTATTAAAACGAGGGGTAGGGCCTTTTGCGTTATAATGTCGTGCCTTTGGCACTGATTCGATCTTTATTTTGGTTTTTACCATAATGTCGCCTCTACGAGGCTGTTAAAACAAGTAATGATTACTATGTTCAAAAATATAAAAAATTTCCAGAATGAAATCATTACCTATTTTTGTGTAAGTTTGTATTACCATGAAAGAAGATCTTCAGAAAAAAATAAGTACACTTTTTGAAAGCCACTTTATGGAGCCACCGCGGAGCATAGACGAACTGGCATCCTCGGGTTCCAACCGGAAATATTTCAGGCTTTCAACCAAAGACCATAAAGCACTTGCCGCTTATAATGCCGACAACAAGGAAAATAATGCATTTATAGTTTTTTCTCTGCATTTCAAAAAACACAAGCTTCCGGTTCCGGAAATTGTTGCAGTGGATTTAGATAATAATATTTATCTGATCGAAGACCTGGGCGATGAGACCTTGTTTTCGTATCTCGAAAGTCACCGTCAGGAAGGCTTTTCAGAAGACACGATTGCTTTGTATAAAAATGTCCTGGATGATTTGCTGCGTTTTCAGATTGACGCTTCCCGCGATCTTGATTATTCCGTCTGTTATCCGCGCTCCGCTTTTGACAAGCAGTCGATGATGTGGGACCTGAATTATTTTAAATACTATTTTCTGAAACTGGCACAGATCAGTTTTGATGAACAGAAACTTGAAGATGATTTTAATGTGTTTGCAGATTATTTGCTGCAGGCTGATTCCGGCTATTTTTTGTACCGTGATTTTCAGTCGCGCAATATAATGATAAGCAACAACAAGCTGTATTATATCGATTATCAGGGCGGGCGCAAAGGTGCATCGCACTATGATGTGGCTTCATTGCTTTATGATGCCAAGGCAGCCATTCCTCAGAAAGTCAGGGAAACACTTTTGGATTATTATATAGAAAAGCTTGGACAAAAAATTGAAATTAACGAGATTGAATTCCGCAAACATTTTTATGGTTTTGTCCTGATCCGCATCATGCAAGCCATGGGTGCGTATGGCTTTCGCGGTTATTACGAAAAAAAATCACATTTCTTGAAAAGCATTCCTTATGCGGTTGCCAACCTGAAATGGATCACTGAAAATATCCAGCTGCCTGTAAAGACTGATACGCTCTCGGAGGTTTTTAAACAGATCATTGCCAATAAAAACCTGAAGAAATATTCTTATGAGAAGTCGGAAAAGCTTACCGTGAGCATAAATAGTTTTTCTTTTAAAAAAGGATATCCTGCTGACCTGAGTGGTAACGGAGGCGGCTTCGTGTTCGATTGCCGTGCCCTGCCCAACCCGGGAAGGTTTGTAGAATATAAAAATCTTAACGGAAAAGATAAGCCTGTGATTGAATTTCTTGAGAAGGAACCTGAAACAGAAAAGTTCTTCGCAAGCACAAGGGATCTGGTTATTCAATCTGTTGAAAATTATCTTCAGCGTGGCTTTGCAAGTTTGATGGTGAATTACGGATGTACGGGCGGGCAGCACCGCTCGGTTTATTTTGCCGAACGGCTTGCCAGATATGTGAAAGAGACTTATGCTGTTGATGTTGTATTAAATCATAACGAACAAAAATCAGGACAATGAAAGCGATGATATTGGCCGCAGGGCTAGGTACACGATTGGGAAAGCTTACGGAAGAAATACCGAAAGCACTTGTAAAAGTCAATGGCAAACCCATGCTGGAGCATGTGGTTGATTACCTGAAAAGCTACGGGATTAATGAGATTGTTGTCAATGTGCACCATTTTGGCGAACAGGTAATCGACTTTCTTCAAAAGAAAAAGAATTTCGGTATCCGTATCGAGATTTCGGATGAGCGCGATATGTTGCTTGATACCGGAGGCGGACTGATGAAGGCTTCGTGGTTTTTTGACGACGGCAAACCTTTTCTGGTTCATAATGTAGATGTACTCTCCAAAACAGATTTGAACAAGTTGGAAAAATATCATACCCTGAACAAAGAATTAGCCACTCTTGTAGTAAAGAAACGCGAAACTGCACGCTATTTTCTTATTGACAAAAACCAGGTTTTGTGTGGGTGGAGGAATAAAAAATCAGGTGATGAGATTATTGTAAGATATGCTGAAAAATTAACTGAAGTTGGCTTCAGTGGCATACAATTGATCAACCCGGCAGTATTTGAACTTTGCAAAAAAACCGGAAAATTTTCGCTGACAGAAATGTATCTTGCATTGGCTGATGAGCATAAAATTGTTGCTTATAACGACAGCGCCCTGTGGTTTGATATGGGAAGGCCCGAGAATATTGTGGAGGCGGAGCGGAGTTTTTTTTAATAGGCTTCAAAATACCAACGTATCAATAGATTTTTTAACTTTGCTGTATGTGGAATAAGAATGATGTAATCTATTTTAGAAAGGTATTATTGGGATGGTTTAATGAAAATAAGCGAAATTTCCCATGGCGTAAAAATAATATAACAAACTACGAGCTGATTTTAAGTGAAATATTATTACAAAGAACTAAAGCGGAAACCGTCTCAAAATATTATAACACTTTCTTTAGCAAATATCCAAACTGGGGTAAGTTGATAAAAGCAAATATCAAAGACCTTGAACTTATTTTAAAGCCATTGGGTTTATATAGACATAGAGCAAAAAGGCTTTTTAAAATTATTCAGGAGTATAAAGAAAGAAACGGTGTCTTACCAGTTAATAAAAATGAATTAAAAGAATCAAATTTTTCAACTCTTTATATTTCAAATGCATACGAATTGTTTATATTAAATCATCGGGCAGCATTACTCGATGTAAATATGTCAAGGGTTTTGAGCAGATTTTTTTGCCCTCAAGAATTTAAGGATGTCCGAAATGACAAAATCATTCAGGAACTGGCGCATAATGTAATTAATGTTAAGGCTTGCAAAGAATTAAATTGGGCAATTCTTGACTATGCTGCATTAATTTGTAAATCGTCAAAACCAATATGCTCCAGTTGCATGTTAAATAGCAAATGCAAATTTTTCGAGTTGTCAAGAAAAGATAAAATAAATTGTTCAACTGAAGAGCCTCAATTGAGTATGAAATATGATCGCGAAATATCTTTGAATATTAATAAACAATTAAAAGTTGTTTCGTTATTTTCTGGATGTGGAGGTATGGATTTAGGTTTCGAAGGAGGTTTTATTGTTCACAAAGATTCTGTAAATGAAATCATAAATCCTGGGTTCATCGAAACACCTGTAAATAAAAATTTCGTGAAACTTAGATCAACTAAATTTCAAACTGTTTTTGCGAACGACATATTACAAGATGCGCGAAATGCCTGGGTTAATTACTTTAAAACCAAAGGATATTCTTCAGAGGTCTATCATGTTGAAAGTATCGTGGATTTGGTAAAAATACACAAGCAGGGAACGAATGTGTTTCCTGATGATGTTGATGTTGTCACAGGTGGGTTTCCCTGTCAAGATTTTAGTTTGGCTGGAAAACGTAATGGGTTTAATTCTCATAAAGATCATAATGGAGAAATTATTAAAGCCGAAATTCCATCAATAGAAACGCGGGGCAACCTTTATATGTGGCTCAAAGAAGTGGTCGAAATTACCAAACCGAATATTTTTATAGCTGAAAATGTGAAAGGTTTGGTAAACCTGGCAAATGTAAAAGAAATAATACAAAAAGATTTTTCAAAAGCGGATGGAAATGGATACTTGGTCCTTAATCCAATGGTTTTGCATGCTGCAAATTATGGGGTGCCCCAGTCAAGGGAAAGAATAATTTTTATTGGCATAAAAAGGTCTGCATTAAATCCAAAGGCTTTAAGAGAATTATCTAAACAAAATATAATTGACGAATATTATCCATACCCCAAACCTTCTCACTCATTTAATATAATGGCTAAGAATTTGAAAACGCCAGTTAAACTATCTTCAATTTTTGATGGTTTACTCGAACCTGATTTGACGAACGATCCGTCACAAAAATTTTACTCAAAAGCAAAATTCATGGGTAAGCATTGTCAAGGTCAAACTGAAATCAATCTTAATGGTATTGGCCCAACAATTCGAGCTGAACATCATGGGAACATTGAATTTAGGAGGTTGTCAATTTTGAATGGTGGAAAAATAATTGACGAAATAAAAAGCAAGAAATTAAAGGAACGCAGGTTAACTCCAAGAGAATGTGGTTTAATTCAAACATTTCCACCCGACTATGAATTCGTAATCCCAATATCGGGTGCGAAATTTTTTATAAGTCCATCTGCAGCATATAAAATTATCGGGAATGCTGTTCCTCCTCTTTTAGCATATCATATAGCTTCTCGAATTGAAAAATTATGGAATTTATATTTTAATCAAACTTCAAATGGTAGTATCAATAAACCCCGAGCCAAACAAAAAAATATTCCAATCATTATTAGATAATACGCTTTTTACTCTTGATTCTGAGTCTAAAAGAAATCAAGTTGGATATTTAAATCTCTTGGGCAATAAACTGGAAGATGTTGTTGCCGATATTATGACTGATAAAGCAAAAGGCACACCCTTTGAAAACTCAATAGAGCTAATATCAGGTCAACGCTTTCCTGACATTATCGCTAATAATTTTTATGGAGTAGAGATAAAAACAACGAAACAAAATCATTGGACTACTACTGGAAACTCTGTTATGGAAGGTACACGAGTTCCGGGTATTGAACGCATTTTTATGCTTTTCGGGAAAATGGTATCACCCATTGAATTTAAGTGTAGGCCTTATGAAGATTGTCTTGCAGATGTTGTAGTTACACACTCTCCAAGATATTTAATCAACATGGATTTGCCACGGGGGAAGACAATTTTTGACAAGCTCAATATTCCATATGATTCATTAAGAAGGAAGCAGAATCCAGTAAAACCAATAATTGATTATTATCGTCAATTTCTAAAACCTGGGGAAGAATTATGGTGGCTCGAACAAGAGGATGCTAAACCAAAAGAATTAATAATACACCTTTGGAATAATTTATCATTAGACTCTCGAAAAGAATTTATGCTAAATGCGATGGTGCTTTTTCCTGAAATTTTTAGTCATCACATTGATAAGTTTAACAGGGTTGCCGTTTGGTTAGTGAATATGCAAGGTGTTGTTTGTCCGAATATAAGAGATGTTTTTACAGCTGGTGGTCAAGGTCAAATTATATGGAAAAAGAAAATATATTTTGGTGTTCCTAAAGTAATTATTAAATTGATGGATTCGTTGGTTGAAGTAAAGGATATCATAAACAATACCGATAATGAAACACTCATGGAGCATTGGGGAGTAAAATTTAGTGACAAGGTATCAAAATGGATTGATTTAGTATCTGAAAACACAAACCATATGAATTTGGGGTTTAACTTGAAAAAGTACCTGATTGAACATTTATTAATAAAGAAATAATCTTCAATTGGAAATATTCTGGGATCATATTTCCTTTCCAAGACATTGAAAAGTAAAATAACTACTGATTTATTATTTCAAAATGAATTTGTTCTGAAATGAATTTTACTACGTAATAATTGATATCTCCTTACCTATTAATTAACGAAAATTCGTTTGGACTTTTTATTATTTTTATTTTCCACACTTAAAGTAATTTATTTTACTTTGTATCTATGAAAATCGGAATTATCGGAGGAGGCGCTGCAGGCTTTTTCGCTGCCATTAGTGCAAAGGAAAACTACCCGGATGCCCGCGTGATTATTTTCGAAAAATCGCAACAGCTTTTGTCCAAAGTAAAAATATCGGGCGGGGGAAGATGTAATGTTACCCACGCCTGTGAATCGGTCGATGAACTCTGCAGCGCCTATCCACGAGGAGGGAAAAAACTTAAAAAAGCCTTTCATATTTTTAATACCGACGATACGATGTCCTGGTTTGAGTCGCGCGGTGTGCCTTTGGTAATTCAGGATGACAACTGTGTTTTTCCGGTATCGCAGGATTCTCAAAGCATCATTGATTGTTTTTTATTGGAAACTAAAAAGCTGGGAATTGAAATTAAAACAGATGTTGAAATCAAAGCCATCAGGCAGTCTGGGGAACATTTAGAATTGGAGTTTACTAAGAAAGAAAACGCTGCCGAAATTTTTGACAAGGTGATCGTCACCACCGGAGGTTCGCCGGACCGGAGCGGGTTGCACTGGCTTGAAGCATTGGGCCACAAGATCGAAGCCCCGGTTCCTTCCTTATTCACGTTCAATATGCCTGATGAACCCATCACGCGCTTGATGGGCGTTGTAGTGGAAAACACAATGGTGAATATTCAGGGAACAAAACTAAGATCTTCAGGGCCTTTGCTGATAACGCACTGGGGCATGAGCGGGCCGGCCATCATAAATTTATCGTCATATGGGGCCAGGATTTTGAATGAACTGGATTACAATTTCAAAGTGCAGGTGAACTGGGTGAACGAGCAGAACAATGATGTGGTGGCAGAGCAGCTAAGAAACATTGTTGAAGCACATTCCGGTAAAATTTTGACTAACTACAGGCCTTATTTTTTACCGGCTCGTTTATGGGATTTTCTATTGGAAAAATGCGGACTTCCTGCTGATAAAACCTGGGACGAACTTGGTAAAAAGGGGATGAACAAACTGGTGAACGTGCTGACCAACGACGAATATACGGTGAAAGGTAGAACCACGTTCAGGGAAGAATTTGTGACCTGTGGCGGCGTCAGCCTTGAAAGTGTCGACATGAATACCATGCAGAGCAAGGTATGCAAAAACCTTTATTTTGCCGGAGAAATCCTGGACATCGACGCCATCACCGGAGGGTATAATTTACAATGCGCCTGGACCACCGGATTTATTGCAGGGAAGCTGGGATAAATAACCGTCCTGTCTTGTTTTTAAAAAACCGTAACTATTCACGCCATAGTAAATATCATAATAATGTTCTGTACGGTTTGATATGCCTTTTATTCAGAATGTTTGATTTAATCTCACGAATTATTAGGGATTCCTCACCTTCCTGCCTTTACTGCTGTTGCGGCAGGCAGGTTTCGGAATGACAATTCAATTTTGTGGGCACGGGAGGGGGAAAGCAGCGGAGCGCAAGGCGCTCCGCTGCTTTCCCCCTCCCCAATAATAAACTATAATGTCATTCCGAATGGAGTGAAGCGAAATGAGGAATCTCTTTTTATAATTGTTTCGCTGGAGTGGTTATTTACAAAAATTCAAATATTGGCACTCAGATTTGAGTTTTCAAAGTCATTGGAAATGATTATTTTTGAGTTTTATAAATAAGTGAGCATTTTAAACAAATATTATTTCTGGATATTACTGTTGCTGGTACTGATAGCGCCATTTTTTGTGCTGTCTTTTTTTGTTTACCCTTCCGCCGATGATTACAGTATTTTCAATCAGGTAATCCATTACGGCTACTGGGGTTTTCAGAAATACATGTATATGAACTGGTCCGGGCGATATGCAGCCATCATCATTGGCGCGCTGAATCCGATGAAGTGCCTTTTGATTTACCGTATCATTCCGGTGTTTTTTATGGCCTTGCTTTTTAGTTCCTTTTTTTTCTTATTCAGGACATTGCTGAAAAAATACCTGAATACGACAGAACTGTTGTTGTTTTCGATGATATTCTTTACAATATATCTGAACACTTTTCCATCCACCGGTGAAGGGATTTATTGGTTTCCGGCTTCAGCCGGGTATTTGCTGGCAAACGCACTGACCTTGTTTTTTGTCGCGTTTGTGTTTCTGCTGATACAAAAAGAAAAGTTCCCAAAGGTTGCCTGCTGGCTGGCTGCGTTGATCCTGGCATTCGTCGTTATAGGACTCAATGAGATCAGCCTGGTTATTATTTGCGGCTTTACTTTTTTGATTGTTATCGGAAGTGTTTTTATCCATCGCAAAATTTCATTTTGGTTATTGAGTTTATTTATCCTCACTGCTGTTTTTGCAGCTTTCGCGCTATTCGCACCTGGAAATTTTTACCGGATGTCGTTGTTTTCCGATTCGATGAATTTCAGCCAGAGCCTTGTCAATTCGTTTATTTCACTGTTGAAAATTCTCGGTATACATTTCCAGAATCCGCCTTTTGTACTGCTTTCATTTCTTGCCATCCCGTTAATTACCGGGCTTATTCAAAAGAACAGCATACGGTATCGTTACCTGATTAATCCTTTTTTACTGGCTGTATTTTCATTAATACTGCTTTTTGTGCTTTATGTCCCGGGCTTCCTGAGTATGGGCATCAATCCGCCAATGCGTGTAAATGCCTTGATATCCCTGGTTTTTATGATGCTTTGGTTCATGAACCTGATTAATCTTTGCAATTTTTTGCATAGAAAAAAGTTAGCGGTGCCGGCATTTCCAAAGGTGTTGACGAAGATACTGCTGATCTGTACGGTGGTACTGGCATTATCCGATTTTCATAAGGAACCCGGACATGGGTATTATTTCAGAAGTAATATTTCACGGGCATATTATGATTTGTTTTTTAAGGCAACTGCATACCGTCAGGAAATGGAAACACGTTACGAAAAAATCGCAAAAGCAAAAAAAACAGGGATTTCTGATTTGGAGATCGAGCCATTGCATGTTGTTCCGCAGACAATTTTTTTTGTGGATATTAAGACCGATACGTCGAATTGGATAAATCACAATTATGCGGAATATTTAGGTTTAAAAAGCATACGATTGAAAAATAAGTAAGATGGAATTTCTAAAAAAAACTGCCGGATATTTATATGAAAAATACGCTGAAAAATTCAGCGATATGCAGATCATTCTTCCCAACCGCCGTGCAGGGCTTTTTCTGAGGAAACATTTTTCAATGTATCTGGACAAACCGGTTTTCCTGCCGAAAATTGCCTCCATACAGGATTTTGTCATTGAACTTGCCGGTGTCAGTGTGGCCGATGAATTTACCTCGTTGGTGGAACTGTACAAAAGCTATACAGCAGTTAAAAACAGTGATCCTGAAACTTTTGATGATTTTCTGCACTGGGGCGGTAAATTATTGCAGGACTTTGACGAGCTTGACCAGCATCTGGCCGATACCGAATTTGTCTTTTCCTATTTAAATGAAGACAAAAACCTTGCGCTGTGGGCGCTTGATAAGAAACCGCTGAGTGAATTCCAGAAGAATTACCTGGAATTTTACGGGATGTTGCATAAAATCTATATCGATTTTACGGAACGGATGATCCAATCCGGAATGGCCACTTACGGCATGGCCTGCAGGAAACTTGCCGGTATGCTGAAAGAATCGGATGAACTCATAATCACGCATGCTACGGTCATATTTGCCGGGTTAAACGCCCTGAGCGCTTCTGAAGAATTTATCATCAACCGTTTCTATGAAAAAGGCAAAGCGGAATTACTCTGGGATGGCGACGAATATTATGTGAACGATACGGTTCAGGAAGCAGGAAATTTTTTAAGAAAATATCTGGATAAGTGGGACAAGGACAAATCCAAATGGATCGGCAATGAGCTGTCGGAACAGGAAAAAAACATTACCATCGTCGCCGTGGCCGGAAAAATTGGGCAGGTAAAATATGCGGCGGGAGAAATAAAATCCTTGCTGGAGAAAAATGTAAATAGTGAACAGATATCCATCGTGCTCAACGAGGAAAGCCTGCTGATCCCCATGCTGAATTCGGTACCTGAAGGCATAGACAAATTCAATATTACCATGGGTTATCCGATGCGGCTCTCTTCGGTCTATAACTTCATCGAAATTGTGTTTGTCCTTCATGAAAACTCCGAAAGGTTCCGTAACATTAAAAATGCAAAAGAACCTTTGTTCTATTATAAGGACCTGCAAAAACTTTTTAACCACCATTTTCTTAATACCGCGGTTGGCGGGAACAATGAACTGGTCTCAAAGCTGAACGGGCAGGAACGGATTTTTTATACGCGCCACGAGGTGGAGTTTCTGCTTTCAAAAAGCAGCAAGGTAATTCCCGGTGCCCTTGAAACCCTTTTTGCACCGTGGTATCAGCAAAGTACAAAAGCCATTGAATGCCTGACTGCATTTATTGAATTTATCAAAGACAGTATCTTTTCTAAACGCGGGCTGGACGCGGAGTTTCTTTTTACCGCGCTGAAAATTCTCACACGCATAAAAACAGCCTGTGAACATTCAGATATCACCCTCACTGCCAAAACACTGCATCTTATGTTCAGGCAACATGTTTCCCAGACGTCGGTACCGTTTGTCGGAGAACCGCTGAACGGCCTGCAGATCATGGGTATGCTGGAAACCCGCACCCTCGACTTTGATACGGTTTTCCTGTTGTCGGTCAATGAAGGTGTGCTGCCCAAAGGAAAATCAGGTACTTCATTTATTCCTCACGGCATACGTGTTGACTCGGGCCTTCCAACCTACAAGCAAAATGAAGAAATATTCGCCTACCATTTTTACCGTATGTTGCAGCGAAGTAAAAATATCTATCTCGTCTACAACACACAGGCCGATGATATGGGCGGGGGCGAGCGGAGCCGTTTTGTGAATCAGGTGGTTTACGAATTGCCGAAAAAAAATCCGGGCATAAAAATTACCGAGTTGTTTGTGACATTTCCACCGGAAAAAAACATTCCGGCGCCAATCATCATTCAGAAGGATAAAGAGATTCTGCAAAAGCTGGATGAGCTTGCCGAAAAGGGCTTGTCACCTTCGGCGCTCAATGTTTTCAGAAAATGCAGCCTGCAATATTATTTCAGCTATGTTGCCGGGATTTGGGAAAATGAGGAGCTGTCGGAAACGATCGACAGCAAGGAATTTGGCGATCAGATTCATGCGGTTTTGGAGGAATTGTTTGGGACATGCGTAAACCAGTTGTTAACTGAGGATATCATCAAGGTTTTTTTAAAAACGTATGAAGGAATATTAAAACATAACTTTGAAAAAGACCTGCCGAAGTCTTACAATAAAATGAGCGGCAAAAACCTTTTGATATACAATGTTATCAAGGATTACATCCGTGCTTTTCTGGAAAAACAAAAAGAAATTATCATAAGTGACAGGGAAGAAAAAATCAGCCGGAGCGTGCTTTTTGTTGAACGAAAATTAAGTGTTGACATTTCTATAACTATTGATGGTAACGCAAAACTGATTAAGATAAAAGGTAAAGCCGACAGGATTGACAAGGCCGGCAACACCCTGCAGATCATTGATTACAAATCGGGTGACGCAAAGACCAAGAATTTTGATTTTGACAAACTGCTGAATGACGAACAGGATTATAAGAACGACTATTGTTTCCAGTTGCTGATGTATCTGTGGCTGTATGCCGGTGAGGCCGGGATACAAGGCTTTGACACGGTGCATTGCGGGGTCTGGAGTTTCCGTAATATTGACGATGGAGTAAAAAATGTTTTTTACTTACAGGATCCTGCTAACAAAAAATCTAAAATATTTTCTATGGATGCGGAACATTTATCTGTATTTCAGGGCATGCTGAATGAACTGGTAACAGGGCTTTTTGATCCGGCTCAGGATTTTATTCAGACAGAGAATAAGGATAATTGTGAATTGTGCCCTTATGCGTTGATGTGCAGCAGGTGATTATTAACCCCGCCCTTGCCTTCGACAGGCTCAGGCGCCGAGGCGGGGTTAATAAAACAAAGACATAACCTGGACTTTAGTCCAATTTGTTAGTTAATTTGGATAAACTCCTGGCTGAGTATTAGAAGAAAAATTTTAACACGAACTCAGATTAACCGATCTGCTTCACTTCAATTTTTAAAAGAGCCGCAATTTCATTAGCATAATAATTAGCCTTTTTCTTATCATCTAGGCTGTCAACGTTGATGGAACCTGCTGGTAATTCCAGTTCGATTTTATAGCTGGTTGATCGGGATGACATTTTTTGCCCAAAACCTTTGTGTTTGGTGGTTATTGTTCGTAGAACAACAGCTGTAACTCCTTCATATGATTTTTTACTCGTGGAAATAAACGGGGAGAAAAGTCCTGACTTATGTATTACCTCTTTCTGGTTATTGTCGACAATGGTTTTTGCGCACCAGCCGATAAGCAGCAAGCCAATGATCAGGATGATGGCACCCGTAATGTACATTTCAATGAAAATAAAAAGTGCTGCCACTAAAATTACAAAGCCTCCGAAAAAGAACCGGATCCAACCCACTTCCTTCATGCTTTGTGCTATGGTGACTATTTGCAATTCTTCTTCTGTTTTTGATAAGCCTTTCATAATGGTAAGTATAAATTATTGCTAACTAAAAAGTGCTAACCCGTTTATCCACCCAAAAACCACACCCATCCAACAATCCAATTTGCGTTGGGTACTTTTTATAATTGTTATTTACCATTAGCAATCACCCGCCAGCACTAATTCATTTAGGCTGGTTTGTAAACGGTATTTCAAACATAGTTATTATTTAGATGCAAATACAAATGGCATCAATAATTCGTAGCCTTCAGCTCAAAATATGCTTTCGGATGTTCGCAGGCAGGGCAGTTTTCCAAGGCTTTTTTGCCTCTGTGCACATAACCGCATTTAATGCAAACCCATTCCTCAGGTTCATCACTTTCGAAAACCTTGTTGTCTTCCACATTCCGTAACAGTTTCAAAAAGCGGGCTTCGTGCTCGGCTTCTACTTTTGCAATAAGTTTAAACTTATTCGCGATATTTTGAAAACCTTCTTCTTCGGCAATCCGGGCAAATTCTGAATACAATTCCGTCCATTCTTCGTTTTCTCCGTTAGCTGACGCAATGAGATTATCGGTTGTTGAACTGATGGTTCCTGCCGGATAGGTAGCGGTTATTTCAACAGGGCCGCCTTCCAGAAAACGGAAAAATATCTTGGCATGCTGCTCTTCCTGGGCAGCCGTTAACAAAAAAATTTCGGAGATCTGTTCATACCCGTCTTTCTTGGCCTGTTTGGCAAAAAAAGTATATCGGTTTTTGGCTTGTGACTCGCCGGCAAAGGCTTTTAAAAGGTTTTTTTCTGTTTGTGTTCCTTTGATACTCATAGATATGTTGCTTTATAATTTGTTTATAAGATTATGATCCGGTTAATTATAATTTCAGGATTTCTTCCTCAGTAATTTTCTTCTGTTAAGCTCTTTTTTAATGAGCTGCAACTCCCTGCCTGTCTGCCCGGCAACAGAAGTGTTTTCTTCGGCCCTTCGTATCAGGTATGGTGTTACTGATTTTACCGGCCCGTAAGGTAAATACTTGCATACATTATAACCTTCTTTGGAGAGGTTAAAACTTATGTGGTCGCTCATGCCGTATAACTGGGCAAACCAGTAATGCGGGTCGTTATGAGCCAGCTTATTTTTATTGATCAGTTCAGTCAGCAGCGCGCAGCTCAGTTCATTGTGTGTCGCGTTGCACACGGTGATGATATCGCTGTTTATAAAACAATGTTCGACGGCATTATTGTATGCTGCATCGGTTTCAGGTTTGCTCCCGTAAACAGGAGTTGGATAATCCAACTTTGCCGCACGTTCGCGTTCTTTCTCAATATAGGCGCCGCGGACAAGTTTCAACCCAATGAAGATATTGTTTTTCCGGCCGGCTTCGGTAAGTTTATTCAGGTAATCTAACCGGTCTTTGCGGTATAGCTGCAACGTATTAAAAACAACTGCCTTCTGATGGTTGTATTTCAGCATCATTTCATAAACCAGTTCATCGACCGGGCCTTGTATCCATGTTTCTTCCGCATCAACCATTACAGGAATATCCTGCTGTGAAGCGTAACCACAAATTTTATCAAAACGTTGTTTGACTTTTTTGAACTCTTCTTCCTCATCATGGGTTAAGGAACCCTTTTTTGCCATGTGTTCAAGCAAACCGAAACGTGCGATGCCCGTTGGTTTGAAAACCGAAAAAGGAATATCCGGGTTGGATTTGGCGCTGTCAATAATCTTGAGGATTTCTTCTGTAGTATGATCATAAGACTTTTCATTGTCGCTGCCTTCTGCCGAATAATCGAGAATGGTTTTGACGTTATATTGCCCCAGTGTTGCTATAGTTTTATCGCATTCAGCAATAGTTTCACCGCCACAGAAATGCTTGAAAATAGTAGGTTTTAGCAACCATTTGACCGGGAAATGAATAAAAAGGGCAATATTTAATAACACACTGGAGGCCTTTACCAGCCAGGGGAACCTGATCACCGAGAAAAGGAATCCGGCGTTCCGGATTTCTTTATCGGTGCGGTACGCAAACGCAACATCCGTATTGTTAAACATATCGTTCCTTTCTTTTGTATTACAAAGTTACAAAACATTCGTAAATTTGTATCTTTATGATGATTATTTAAAACGATCAAAGTGCCTGTTTCCCGCCCATACCTATATGCACCTGCAGATAATAATTCTTTCGGAAAATACCTGAAAGAAAAATTGTCCGCACATGCCGGAATATTCATCCTTTTGGATGAAAATACCAAAAAATTCTGTAAAGATCCCTTGTTGTCCATTTTCCCTGAACTGGCAGCAGCGAAAGAAATCCTGATCCGAAGCGGAGAGCAGCAAAAGAACCTGGAAACATGTAATAATCTTTGGTTAAAACTGATAGAAAACCATGCGGACAGGCATTCGTTGCTGATCAATCTTGGCGGCGGCGTGATCACTGACCTGGGCGGTTTTGCTGCAGCATCCTATAAAAGAGGAATCACTTTTTGTAATATTCCAACCACGTTGCTGGGTATGACCGATGCAGCCGTTGGCGGAAAAACAGGACTGGATTATGAAGGAATGAAAAACATCATCGGCAGTTTTTCCTTTGCCGAAAAAACGTATATCAATCCCGGATTTTTAAAAACCTTACCTGAAAGGCAGATGAAATCAGGCTTTTCAGAATTATTGAAAATCGCGCTGATTTCAGACAAGCCGTTTTGGAAAAAACTAAAACCGCTGAATTATTCAGATATCCCGGAACGTTCCGACCTGATAAAAAAGGCCGTGGACTTGAAGTGTAACATTGTCTCGGAAGATCCCCTGGAAAAAAATGTCCGGAAAAAACTGAATTTCGGCCATACCATCGGACATGCCGTAGAGTCTTATTCCATGATGCATGATAAAAAACCCTTGCTTCACGGTGAGGCTGTGGCTATAGGTATCATCTGCGAATCATGGATTTCAAGCAAAAAATGTGGCCTGCCTGATCTGCAGTTGGTGGAAATTCAGGAAAAAATGGTGTCAGCCTGTGGTAAACAAAAATTTAAATTCGAAAAAAACGGGCTGATGGAGTTTATTAAAAATGATAAAAAAAACGATAAGGGGAAAAACAATTTCACCTTGATTCCCGGTATCGGCGAGGCATGTATTGATAATTACCTGAATGATGATGTGATCATTGATGCACTGGATTATTATAACAGTTTGTAAATGGTGTTTTTGCTCACACCGGAGTTTTTATGTATTTGTAAATATTGTTGTTCGGTTAAAATTTTTCAAATTTATGAAAAGCACTACTATAAGAAACTTTCAGATATTAATTAAAAACATAACCTTCTTTTTTTAGAAGAAGTATTACTTTTCATCAATTTATTTTCCTCGATCCTAAAGGATGTAAATTGATGAAAATCAATACTTCCTTTAGGATAAGAGGCAAAGACGAGATATTTTTTTACATCCTTTAGTTTATAAATATTTTACCGGACTATAGTAATTAATAAAAGTAAAAAGCGGAAGGATATACAGCGTAAAATACAATGCAAAACGTTCAGATAAGCATAGGTTCCAAAAAAATAAAAACATGTGTTTCATTGCCAGCTTCAAAAAGCCTGAGCAACCGCCTGCTTATTATCAGGGCTCTTTGTGAAGATGGCTTCGATATTGAAAACCTTTCTGATGCAGACGATACGAAGATACTGGAACAATGCCTGCAAAACATAAATGATTACCGGATTTTCAGTGTTCATGATGCCGGGACTGCTTTGCGTTTTCTTACGGCTGTTTTTACCATAACTCATGGGAACAGAATGCTGACCGGAACGCCGCGGTTGCTCGAACGCCCCGTGGGCCCTTTGGTTGACGCATTGAACCGACTGGGAGCAAAAGTTCATTATTTTGAAAAAAAAGGATTTCCTCCTTTGGTAATTAATGGGTCTGAAATCAGGGGCGGGAAAATTTCCGTCGATGCAGGAATGAGCAGCCAGTTTATTTCAGCCTTGTTGCTGATAGCGCCGGCTTTACCTGAAGGGTTGGAAATTTCACTGAAAAATGCCGTCGCCTCTGCGCCCTATATCCGCATGACACTCGGACTGATGAACTATTTTGGTGTTGACACTGAATGGAACGATGAGCTGATTATCATAAAACCACAAAAATACAAAGCGAAAAATTTTACCGTTGAGGCCGACTGGTCTGCCGCTGCGTTTTGGTATGAAATAGCTGCATTGGCTGAAGATGCAGAGATTGAACTTACCGGATTGAATGAACCTTCGCTGCAGGGCGATGCTGTTGTTGCTGATGTTTTCAGCAAGCTGGGTGTACAAACAACCATATTTCCCAACTCCATAAAACTGACGAAATGCCCTGTTGAAAGCGGGTTGCTGGAATTGGATTTTTTTGAAAATCCTGATTTGTTTCCTGCTGTGATTGCCACTTGTGCCGCGTTAGGCACCTCTTGCAGGTTTACCGGCCTTCAGAACCTGGCATTAAAAGAATCGGATCGTTTGACGGCCATGCTTACAGAACTTGAAAAATTCGGTTATCATTTCAGGCGGGATGCAGCAGGCACCCTCATAAGTGAAAAAAATATCCAACCAAAAATAACACAAACTGTAAACTGCAATTCATACAACGATCATCGTATTGCTATGGCGCTATCACCATTGTCACTAAAGGGTTTTACAGTTGAACTGGATAATGCTTCCTGTGTTGCAAAATCATATCCGGCCTATTTTGAGGATATAAAAAATGCAGGTTTTATTACCAGTTTTTCTGAAAATGCTTAATTTTGAATTAACCAGATTTTTTATGAACATATATAACGAACTATCAGAGATCATCCATCAGAACAAAGAAGCGGTTCTTTGTATTGTTACAGATACCTCGGGATCGTCTCCCCGTAAAGCCGGCTCTAAAATGATCGTGTTCCCCGACCGGAAAATTATCGGCACCATTGGCGGCGGCAGCATCGAATTTCAGGCCATCACGGATGCGCTTGAAGTTTTGAAAAGCGGCATCCCGGTGATAAAAACCTTTAAACTTGAAGAGGACCTCGGAATGCATTGTGGCGGCACTGTGGAGGTGTATTTTGAACCGGTAAGAAGCAATCCCGACCTGTATATTTTTGGCGCAGGGCATATCGGACGGGTGGTTGCACGTTATGCGCAGGAGTTTGGTTTTCGTGTTACCTTGTTCGATCAGCGGGAAGAAATTTTCAAAGAATTTGATTCTTCACCGTATAATGTGGTCTGCGAAGACTTTTTCACTGCGATTGAAAAAGCCGCATTTACAGAAAAAACCTTCAGTGTTATTGTTACACCAAAACATGAATACGACGAACGTATCCTGATGGTATTGGCAAAAAAACCTTTTGGCTATTTGGGCATGATCGGCAGCACCAGAAAAGTCGCTTATGTAAAAAAGAAAATGCTCGAAAATGAGGGTTTTACACAACAGGAACTTGATAAGATTGACATGCCTGTCGGTATTAAATTCAATGCCGAAACACCCGAAGAAATTGCGATCAGCATTATCGCAAAATTAATTGATGTTAAGAACAGCCTAAACAACTAATATGAACAAAGTAAGCTTTGTTTTAAACGACAAAATACAGGAAATTGATTTCACAGCATCGGGATATACGCCGACCACAACTGTTTTGAAATACCTGCGTTCACTCAGTGGGCATAAAGGTGTTAAAGAAGGTTGCGGTGAAGGCGACTGCGGCGCTTGTACCGTGGTGCTGGCTGAATTAGAAGGTGATCGCCTTAAATATTACGCCGTAGACAGCTGCCTGGTGTTCCTGCCCATGATACATGGGAAACAACTGATCACCGTTGAAAACCTCGCTGACGCGAATGGTGGTTTGCACCCGGTGCAGCTTGCCATGATTGAGGCTTATGCTTCGCAGTGCGGATATTGCACTCCGGGTTTTGTGATGTCGCTTTTTGCTTTATACAAAAGCCATGTAAAAGCCACCAGGGAAGTCATTCTGGATGCCATTACGGGAAACCTATGCCGCTGCACGGGTTACCAGCCTATCATTGAAGCCGCTGAAAAAGCCTGTAAAAAAAAGGAAAAAGATATTTTCAGTATCCGTGAAAAACAAACTATAAAATTGCTGAAACAGATCAATTCCACGGAAGCAATTGTTATCAAAACAGATAAACAGCGTTATTTCAAACCATTTTCGTTAGCCGAAACCCTTGAATTGAAGAACAAATATCTAACAGCTCAAATTATTTCAGGGAATACAGACACCGGTTTGCGAGTGACCAAAAAACATGAATTGTTGCCTGAAATCATCGATATTTCTGCTGTTGAAGAACTGAAATCAATTACGGAAACACAGGAAAACCTCTCCATTGGGGCTGGGGTCACCATTGAACAGTTAAAGCAAGCTTCAGAAAAATCATTTCCTGCATTGTTTAATATGCTTTCTGTTTTTGGTTCAAAACAAATCAGGAGCATTGCTACCATTGGCGGAAATGTCGGTTCTGCGTCGCCGATCGGGGACACACTACCGTTACTGATGGCTTATAATGCCGTGGTGGCAGTAGCCAACAAGAAAGGTTCCCGCGTTATTAGTATCAGGGATTTTATCAAATCATACCGCACCACCGACCTGCGAAAAGATGAAATTATCTGTTCCGTCGGGATTCCTTTTCCTGAAAAAAACCAGATCGTCCGTTCTTACAAGGTCTCAAAACGTAAAGACCTTGACATTTCTACATGCAGCGCCGGATTTATGATGGAACTGAACAAAAAAGACAATACGGTGAAAGAAATAGTCCTTGTTTTTGGGGGCATGGCTGCTACTACCCGTCGGGCAACGGATACAGAGCATTACCTGATCGGAAAAAAATGGTCTAAACCGGTGCTGGAAAAAGCAGCGGAACTGCTTTACAAAGAGTTCACGCCGCTGTCCGATGCCCGTTCCGGTGAGGAATTCCGCCGTATAGCCTCCCGTAATCTTTTATGGAAATTTTATGAAGAAACAACTTCGAAAAAATAAGATGAAAAATTCGTCAGAAAAATACCTGCCTCACGAGAGCGCTGAAATGCATGTAACAGGGAAAGCCGTGTATGTAAATGATATGGAAATCTGCGGGCATACGCTTTTTGGAAAAGTGGTGAGCAGCTCTTATGCCCATGCGAATATCATTAAATGTGATGTCAGCAAGGCAAAGCTGTTAAAAGGCGTTCATGCAGTGCTCACGTTCAGGGATATTCCGGGTGAAAATCAGATGGGGCCCGTATTTCATGATGAACCATGCCTTGTCGAAAAAGAAGTTACGGCTATTGGCCAGGCTATTGTGCTGATAGCTGCAGAAAATGAAGAAATTGCACTGGAGGCAGAAAAGCTGATTGAGATAACCTATAAACAGCTAAAACCAATTCTGGATATAAAAAGCGCAATAAAAGCCGGCGACAAAATTGCTCCGACACGAAAAATTGAACTCGGGGATGCAAAAAAAGCATTTTCAAAATCAACGCATATTATTACCGGTAAAATAGATACCGGCGCTCAGGAACATTGGTACCTGGAAACGCAGTCGGCTCTTTGTGTTCCGGGCGAAGACAAAGAAATGACCGTGTATGCTTCAAGCCAGAATCCGGCTGAAACTCAGGCTATAGTGGCCGAAGTTTTGGGCGTTTCCAAAAAAGAAGTTGTTTGTGAAGTAAAACGCATGGGCGGAGGATTTGGTGGAAAAGAAACACAGGGAAATCATGTGGCAGCATGGGCAGCGTTATTGGCCAATGTTACCCGTAAATCTGTGATGATCCACCTTTTCCGTGATGATGACCAGAAAAATACCGGCAAACGACACCCGTTTCATTCAACATACAAAATAGGCTTTGATAACGAGGGGAAAATTCTTGCGTACCAGGTTGATCTGAATGCCGATGCCGGCCATACTGCCGACCTGAGCATGGCGATACTGGAGCGTGCAATGCTTCATGCCGAAAATTCTTATTTTATTCCGAATGTTACCATTACAGCCACCGCCTGGCGGACAAACCATTTTTCAAATACGGCATTTCGTGGATTTGGCGGCCCGCAAGGCATAGCTGTTATCGAGCATGCGATTGACCGTATAGCCCGTTTTCTGAAAAAAGACGCCACGGAAGTGCGCCTGAAAAACTTTTATACTGAGAAAAAAAATAATATCACTCCTTACCATCAGAAAGTTGATAATGTGCGGTTGCAGGTGATTTATGAAAAGCTTATCACTAGCTCTGATTATTTTAACCGAAAAAAAGCCGTTGACGCGTTCAACAAAAAGCATGAATTTGTCAAGAAGGGCATTTCTTTAACACCTATAAAATTTGGTATCTCTTTTACAACAGCTTTTCTGAATCAGGCAGGTGCGTTGGTGAATATATACAGGGACGGCAGCGTATTGGTGAACCACGGAGGAACAGAAATGGGGCAGGGGTTGAACACCAAAATGCTTCAGGTTGCAGCCGCCGAATTGGGTATACCGGCGGAGCACATAAAAGTAAATGCTACTAATACTTCAAAGGTTCCGAATACATCCGCCACTGCGGCTTCCAGCGGGTCAGACCTGAATGGTGCCGCTGTAAAAAATGCAATCGATAAACTGAAATCCCGCTTATCGGAAGTAGCATACGAGCTTTTAACGAATAAGTTTTCCGGCAAAAAATTTTCCAAAACCAGGATAGAGTTTAGCGACAACCATGTGTTTGACAAAAATTTCCCGGCACTGAAACTGGCATTTACGGAAGTAATTGACAAAGCGTATTATAAACAGGTCAGCATGAGCGCCACAGGTTTTTACAAAACTCCGGATATTTTCTTCGACAGGGAAAAAGGGATCGGAAAACCCTTCCATTATTTTGCATACGGAATGACTGTCTCGGAAGTAGAGGTTGATGTATTGACCGGTTCGCATAAGCTTTCAAGGGTTGATATTTTGCATGATGTGGGCGACAGCCTGAACAAGCCGATTGACATGGGGCAGGTCTGCGGCGCCTTCATCCAGGGCGTTGGCTGGGTTACCACCGAAGAAATAAAATGGGATGAATCCGGCCGTCTGATCACATCTTCGCCGGATACTTATAAAATTCCTACGGTTCAGGATATCCCTGAAATTTTTAACATACAACTGCTCGAAAATGCGGCAAACGTCAACACGATCAGGAAAAGCAAAGCAGTGGGCGAACCGCCTTTTATGCTGGCGTTTTCGGTGTGGATGGCGCTGCGTTATGCGGTGGCGGCAGTTGGAGGTCATACCAAGGATCCCGATTTACCTATTCCGGCAACCAATGAAAAAATAATACTGGCTGTTGAAAAAATTAAAAATGAAATGTGACAGTTGCATAAACCCGGTGACACTTGTCTTGGTGCTTGTTTTAAGGTTATGCTGTTGACCATCATCCCGACACTCAAAAAAATTGATTATCTTTGCTAAAAATCTCTTATAAATTCACAGAATGGAAATGGAATACAACACTCAACGTTCGCTGCTAAAAATTTCAGAATACGGCAGGAATGTTCACAAAATGATTGAATATGCTCTTACTCTGGAGGACAGGGAAGAACGGAACAAAGCTGCACGTACTATCGTGGCCATCATGGCTTCGCTGAATAACCCGCAACGGTTGGATACTCAAGAGTTCAAACAAAAAATGTGGGACCACCTGTTCATGATCTCCAACTATCAGCTTGATGTTGATTCGCCTTTCCCAAAGCCTGATGAGACGTTAAAAGAAGAAGTAAAATTTAAATGTGCGTATCCCAACAAGTATATCAAATACAGGCAATACGGCAAGAATATCGAAAATATGATTGATCAGGCCATCGCATTAGAAGATGGAGCTGAAAAAGATGCGTTGGTTCTTTATATTGCAAACCACCTGAAGAAGTTGTACATCAGCTGGAACCGCGACTCCGTGACCGACGAAGTTATTCTGGAACATTTATCCGTGCTTTCCGGCGGCAAGCTTAAACTTGCAGAAAATATTAAGCTGGAAAATACACGCGACATCATAGCTGTAAACACCCGTAAAAAATCACCATCAGGCAGCGGCCCCGGAGATAATAAAATCAATAAATACAGGGACAAAAACTGGAAAAAAAAGAGTAGTAGTAACATCCATTAACCAGTAGCTTTCGACATTTAGCTTTAATTCAACTAATGGTTTTTGGAAAAAAAATCATATGAATACATTTGAAGTCATCGGAGGAAAAACACTAAGCGGGGAAATCATTCCGCAAGGTGCAAAAAATGAGGCGTTACAAGTAATCAGCGCCGTAATGCTGACCGCTGAAAAGGTCACCATCAGCAATGTTCCGGATATCGTTGATGTCAACAGGCTCATAGAACTGTTGGGCGATCTGGGTGTGGAAGTAAATAAAATTGACAGCAATACCTATTCTTTCAAAGCGGAGAAAATAGACCTTGATTATATTTCCTCAGCAAAATTCATGAAACAATCTTCAAGTTTGCGGGGTTCTGTTATGCTTATCGGCCCTATACTGGCACGTTTCGGCAAGGCATACATGCCAAAACCGGGAGGCGATAAGATCGGGCGCCGCAGGGTAGATACGCACATCATCGGGTTCCAGAAACTTGGCGCAGAGTTCGAATATAATTTCGGAAATAACATTTATAAAATTCATGCAGACCGCCTGAAAGGCTGCGATATGCTGCTTGAAGAGGCTTCTGTCACCGGTACAGCCAACATTATTATGGCTGCTGTTTTGGCACAGGGGACAACCACCATTTTCAATGCCGCCTGCGAACCTTATATTGTCCAGTTATGCAACATGCTGAACCGGATGGGAGCAAAGATCAGCGGCGTGAAATCAAACTACCTTACTATTGAAGGCGTTGATGAACTGCATGGCTGTGAACACCGCCTGCTCCCCGATATGATTGAGATCGGCAGCTTTATTGGCCTCGCTGCCATGACGAAATCTGAAATTACTATAAAAAATGCCGGATGGGATTACCTCGGCATGATACCGGATGTTTTTAAAAGGCTGGGCATAAAACTTCAGCGCATCAACGACGACATCTACATCCCGGCACAGGAAACGTACGAAATAGAAAGCTATATCGACGGTTCCATCCTTACGATTGCCGATGCCACCTGGCCGGGTTTCACGCCCGACCTTATCAGCGTTGCCCTTGTCGTGGCTACCCAGGCAAACGGCAGCGTTCTGATCCATCAGAAAATGTTTGAAAGCCGTTTGTTCTTTGTTGATAAGCTGATTGACATGGGCGCGAAAATAATCCTTTGCGATCCTCACCGTGCTACGGTGATTGGCTTAAACCGCAAGCATCCGCTTCGGGGAATATCGATGTCTTCACCCGATATACGCGCCGGAGTGGCGCTGCTGATTGCAGCCCTTTCTGCCGAGGGCAAAAGTACCATTTACAACATCGAACAGATCGATCGCGGGTATCAGCGGATTGATGAACGATTACGCAAGCTGGGTGCGGAAATTACCAGAAAATAAATTTTAAAATTGCCTCATGGAAAATAACAACGTGCTTGATGATTTAACCCACAGTGAATACAAATATGGTTTTTACACTGATGTGGAGATGGACGTTGCCCCCAAAGGGCTGAATGAAGATATCATCCGTTTTATTTCGAAAAAGAAAAATGATCCTGAATTCATGCTTGAGTTCCGGCTGAAAGCATACAGAAAATGGCTCACTATGAAAATGCCCGACTGGGCTCATTTGAAAATACCGCCCATCGATTATCAGGATATCATTTATTATGCGGCCCCGAAAAACACCAAAAAAGTTGGCAGCCTGGATGAAGTGGATCCGGAACTATTAAAAACCTTTGACAAACTCGGCATCCCGTTAGACGAACAAAAAATTCTTTCCGGAGTGGCCGTGGATGCTGTAATTGACAGCATTTCTGTTAAAACTACTTTTCAGAAAACCCTGGAGGAAAAGGGAATCATTTTCTGCTCCATCACAGAAGCTATTCAAAATCATCCTGAACTGGTGAAAAAATATATCGGCTCGGTAGTGCCATACGGCGACAACTATTTTTCAGCGCTGAATTCGGCCGTATTTACCGATGGCTCGTTTTGCTACATTCCCAAAGGTGTCCGCTGTCCGATTGAACTTTCCACTTATTTCCGTATCAACGCGGCAAAAACAGGACAGTTTGAACGGACATTGCTCATCGCGGATGAAGGAGCCTACGTTAGTTATATGGAAGGCTGCACCGCTCCGAAACGTGACGAAAATCAGTTACATGCCGCCGTGGTGGAAATTATTGCCATGGAAGATGCTGAAGTAAAATATTCAACCGTTCAGAACTGGTTTCCGGGCGATAAGAACGGACTTGGAGGCATTTTTAATTTTGTAACCAAAAGAGGAATATGCAAAGGCAATAACTCAAAAATTTCCTGGACACAGGTTGAAACGGGATCTGCCATCACATGGAAATACCCGAGCTGCATTTTGAAAGGTGATAATTCGGTGGGAGAATTTTATTCCGTGGCCGTCACCAACAATTATCAGCAGGCTGATACCGGAAGTAAGATGATACACCTGGGAAAAAACAGCAAAAGCACGATCATCTCCAAAGGTATTTCTGCCGGGAAGAGCGACAACAGTTACCGCGGTTTGGTGCGCGTTACCAAAGGCGCTGAAAATGCGCGGAATTTCTCTCAGTGCGATTCGCTGCTGATGGGAGACAAATGCGGCGCCCATACGTATCCGTATATTAAAGTAGAAAATAAATCTGCTGTGGTTGAACACGAAGCCACCACCTCGAAAATATCCGACGACCAGCTTTTCTACTGCAAGCAACGAGGCATTGATCAGGAAAGCGCCATCAACCTGATCGTAAATGGTTACGCTAAAGAAGTACTGAACAAACTTCCTATGGAATTTGCCGTCGAGGCTCAGAAACTGCTCTCCATAAGCCTTGAAGGCAGCGTAGGTTAGGCGTTTTATTAAAAATCCGGCTGACCACTTCCTGACACCGGGATATATTTTGTCATTTGCCTACCTGGCGGCCCATCATGCGGGCAACGAAAAAATTCGTGTTTTGGAAAGGTTAGCTGATATTAGGCGCGCAGGCCTGTCCTGCCGGCGGCGTGGGCGGGTGTGAATCAGAAAACATTAGAAAATCTGCAAAGGCGCTGCCCGGTGAATTGGGACGTGCGTTTTGAGGATGTCTCATAAGGCCTCTGTGTAACTCTGTGTGTCCTCCGTGTAACTCTGTGTGTCCTCCGTGTAACTCTGTGTTAGTTTTTATTTCTCTATTACACAGAGTTACACAGAGAAGTCACAGAGTCCGCCGTAGCGGACACTGAGAAAAAAGAATTTTGAGACAGTTTTGGCTCCTTTGCGACGATTTTCTTTGTTTTAAAGAAAATATTTTATATTTTTCATTGTTATTCAACTCCTGACGGAGTAAAAGCAAAACATCCTTATCACAACTCCGCTTAAAAATCAAAAATTATTGTAAGCGCTGAATGTATTGATCAGGCTTATCAATGCATAAATGCCACCTGAAATGATCAGCAAAATACGCCACACCTTGTTTTTTACAATAAAAGCAAGCAGTAACGGTATTGCCGCAAACAACAAATCCGAAAACATACTGAAATGCCTTAGCATCCTCCAGCTGTCATAGCTGGCTGTTTTGAACGTTAGCCAGAACAATTTATTGACCATCAGGAATATGGAAATAATAATGATCATGGTATCGGCATATTTGCTTTTTGCCGGCATACCAGATGTTTCATTAATCAGGCTGGTTCCGCATTTTACACAGAAACCCGAAGTATCACTGTTTTCAGTTTGACAATTTTTACAAATCATAATCTGTTTTTTTGGATTTGATTGTAAAACTAATATAAAAATAAAAGGAAATCAAGTGTTTACAATTTCTTTTTCTGGAAAAAGCGTGCCTTGCCAATGAACAGCCCTGCAAGCGTAACAAAAATACCGGCGATTTTTACGATACTAAAATGTTCCTTGAAATAAATATAGGAAAGTATGGCTGTGAAAATAGGTATCAGATAAGTAAACAAAGTAGCTTTTGAAACTCCGATATTTTTGGTTCCGATATTAAACAGAAAATATGCCAGCGAAGACGCGAAAATTGCTAATGCAAGCAGGTTGTAGATTAAATCAAAATTCCAGGGAATGGTGGTGATATCATCATAATCAATGATCAGCACCAGCGGCAGGAAATAAAAGATCCCTATAAAATTAGCCACTGTAACTATGGTGTATGCGGTGTATTTCTTAAGCAATTTCTGCAACAGGTTACTGTATCCCAGGACACTCCCAACAGCAAGGCACATATACATCAATCCCAATGGCGAGGCTGCAAGCGAAAGATCTTTATTCAGCACCACCATCAACACGCCGATGAATGAAATAAATATCCCCAGAAAATTATTTGAACCCAGAGGTTCCCGGGCTAGAAAATACATGGCAAAAGGCACAAACAACGGGATGGTTGATATCATTATGGCTGCAACAGTGGGCGAAACCAGGCTGATGCCGTAACTCTCCCCGAGAAAATAAAGAAAAGGCTGGAAAAAGGCCAGTAGCAGAAATTTGGGGATGTCCTGTTTTTTAACTTTCTCAAGTTTTTTTAAGATCAGGGTGACAGTAATCAGAATAACCGAAGAAATTAGCAGACGGAGAAAAATGGTAGTGAGCGGGTTGAGGTACTTATAAACTTCCTTGATCCAGATATAGGAAAAACTCCAGAATACCATCGACAGAGCCAGGTAACCATATGTCAGTGCAGTATTTTTCTTCATAATTCGGTTGGCAAAAGTAGCGCTTTTTGACGAATGAATAGTTTCTGAACCCTTCAATAGGGCAAACGCATCTAAAATTGTTGAGATTCTTCGCTACGTTGCACTCAGCTCAGAATGACAGGTTTGTACGTTGTTTTGGGTTGGTGGTAAGGGGCGGCGGCCTGAGCCGCCGCCCCTTACCACCAACCTATTCTTAACTAATCATCCTGTCATTCCGAATCCCGCTTCTTTCGCGGGATGAGGAATCTTCGCATCGTTGCAATAAATTAAGAGGCTTATGCCCTGAATCCTTTAATCGTAAATTCATTCGGAAAAATATTCTTATTTTTACAAAAAAAAGTCTCATGCCCGAAACAATCAGAAAAAAGAAACTGCCGCCCTTATTTGTGATCAAGGCCACTATCGGGTTGCGCAATTTTCTTATTAAAATTGCAGGGAAGATGCTGCCGGCCAGTTACGTTATGCTTGAAGAAGCTTCCGGCATATGGAAGGTTAAGGCCATTGAAATTGCTGCCAGGCTTGATATTGCAGAACTTTTGAAAGACGGCCCTCAAAAAGTAGAAAAACTTGCTGAGTTGACGTCTGCTGATTCTTTTGCATTATACCGCGTGCTCAGGGCTTTGGCAGGCGAAGGAATTTTTAAAGAACTTCCGGGTAAGGTATTCAAAAATACGCGTTTATCACTGGCCATATCCGGACAAAAAGATACTATACAATATTTCGCCATGCACCATCTGGGCGAGACGAACTGGGAGCTGACAGGAGATATGCTTTATTGTGTCAGGACCGGGAAAAATGCCTTTGAACATAAATTCAATACTAGCCCGTTTGAATACCTGGAAAAGCATCCTGAAGAAAACACTGTTTTCAATAAAGCCATGACCGAGACGGCTGAACTTTCAGGCAGCATCATGGTGGGATCATATCCTTTCGGGCGTTACAAAACCATTGTCGATATAGGGGGCGGCCAGGGTTTGCTACTGGCACAAATTCTTGCGGAAAATGTATCTTCTGCCGGTATTTTAGTGGATCAGCCGCATGTGGCGAATACGGCCCTGGTAAATTTCAAAAGAAAAAAAGTGGCAGACAGGTGCATGATTGCTGCAGGGAGTTTTTTTGAAAATATTCCCGTCAGCGGCGATCTCTATATTATGAAAAACATTTTGCACGACTGGGATGATGAAACATCTGTCCGTATTCTTAAAAATATTCATAAAAATATGCCGGAGCACGCCCGCTTACTTCTGATTGAAACTATCATCAAAGCGGACAATAAACCTTCATTCGGAAAATTTATTGACCTGCAAATGCTTATCGGGACGCAGGGCGGGAAGGAACGAACCCGCGAAGAATTCAGTGTTTTATTGAACGGTGCAGGCTTCCGGATTGCAAAAATAATAGACAATGCAACGCCCTTTAGTTTCATCGAAGCGGTGAAGAGCTGATTCCGTGAATTTGTATGATCATGGTTATTAAAATGTGTACAACTTAAAAACTTAATTAATCGTTTTAATATAATTTATTTAATTTTGCCAAAAAAACTCATCTATGGATTTAAAGGAAATTCTATCAGTAACAGGTAAGCAGGGCTTATTTAAAACCGTTGCCCATACTAAAGCAGGACTTATTGTTGAATCACTTATCGATAAAAAAAGAATACCGGTCTATCCTTCTGACAAGATCAGCAACCTGGAAGATATTCTGATTTTTACTGAAGACACTGAAAAGCCTCTGAAAGAGGTATTCAAGCTTATTTATGATAAAGAAAACGGTGGCAAATCCATCGATCATAAATCAGAAGATAAAAAACTACGTGAGTATTTCGAACAGATATTACCTGATTACGATAAAGACCGCGTTTATACTTCAGATATTAAAAAAGTTTTCAGCTGGTATAACCAATTGGTGGAGAATAAACTGCTGGATTTCACGGAAAAACCTGAAGAAACTGAAGCGCCGGAGGTGACAGAAGCGACGGAAGAAAAAAAACCGAAGGAAAAAGCCGAAAAGAAAGCGCCTAAAACAAAAAAAGCTACCGCAAGCGGTGCTAAAAAAGAATAATAGAAATTAAAGTCCGTCTGACGGGCTTTTTTTTTATCTGCACGACGATGAAAAAATATATTCAAGATCTGATCATAGTTAGCAACAGGAAACTGAACGACGATTATTTCATACTTGGGCTTTCAGACACTCATTCTTTGCCTGAGATGTTGCCGGGGCAGTTTGCAGAAGTCAAAGTGGAGCATAACACGGATGTTTTTTTACGCCGCCCGATATCTGTTCATGATATCGACCGCGCAAATAACATTCTTTACCTGCTGATAAAAATCATTGGCAAGGGCACGCATAGCCTTTCATTGCTTAAGGCTGGCGAGAAATTGAACCTGGTTTACCCGCTTGGAAATAGCTTCGATCTGGAACATGTCAGTAATGTGTTGCTGGCCGGAGGAGGCTGCGGCATCGCCCCGTTGTTGTATCTTGCCCGCTGCCTGCATCAGAAAAAAGTAAAAACAACGATATTGCTTGGAGGAAGGACTTCCTCAGACATACTGGAAGCAGAGGAATTCGAAAAATACGGCAGCGTTTTTATTTCAACCGATGACGGAAGTTTGGGGGAGAAGGGCGTTATGACACTGAATTCTGTTCTGAGAAATATGAACATGTTCGACAGGATTTATTGCTGCGGCCCGCTGCCTATGATGAAGGTTTTTGCATCCATGGCAAAAGAAGCTAAAATTGATTGCGAGGTTTCACTGGAAAACACCATGGCATGCGGCATAGGCGCTTGTCTTTGCTGTGTTACAGAAACTTTAGAAGGGAATAAATGTGTATGTACGGAAGGGCCTGTGTTTAACATAAACAAACTGAAATGGCAGATCTGAAAGTAACTATCGGCCGGCTTGAGCTTAAAAATCCGGTGCTAACCGCATCAGGAACGTTCGGATATGGCAGCGAATTTGAAGATTTTATCGACATTAACTCATTGGGCGGCATCATCGTCAAAGGAACAACACTCGAACCCAGAGAAGGAAATGCTTACCCGCGCATGGCGGAAACACCTTCGGGGATGCTGAACGCTGTGGGACTACAGAATAAAGGTATAGACGTTTTTATCCATGAAATTTATCCGAAAATAAAACATTACCAAACCAATATTATTGTCAATGTTTCCGGTTCAAAGATTGAGGATTATGTGGCGGTTGTTGAAAAACTGAATGATCTGGAGCACATTCCGGCTATAGAACTGAATATTTCCTGCCCCAATGTCAAAACCGGGGGTATGGCTTTCGGCACCAGTTGCGCTTCTGCCGCTGAGGTAACAAAAGCTGTCCGTAAAGCATACCACAAAACACTTATTGTAAAACTTTCCCCCAATGTCACCGACATTGCTCAAATTGCACAAGCTGTTGAAGGTGAAGGCGCCGACAGCGTTTCACTGATCAATACCTTGCTGGGTATGGCTGTGGATGCTGAAACCCAAAAGCCTGTTTTATCTACAATTACGGGCGGATTATCCGGCCCGTGCGTTAAACCCGTTGCGTTGCGTATGGTGTGGCAGGTGGCAAAAGCTGTAAAAATACCGGTTATCGGACTTGGCGGTATCATGAATGCTGCGGATGCCATTGAATTCATTCTTGCCGGTGCTACCGCCGTTCAGATCGGTACAGCAAATTTCATTGATCCTGCTGTTTCAGAAAAAATCGTCCATGGCATCAATGATTATTGTTCACGGCACAATCTGAATTCTATCACTGAAATTATTGGCGCCCTCAAGGTCTGATTCATTCCCGGACTTTACATTTTAATATTGATTATCAATTTAAAATAACCCGATTTCGATTTTTTCAAATTGTTGATAACTAATATTCAAAAAATTTGGAAAATCGTATTGAAAATTTGTAATTTTGAACATTCAAGTCAAATAGTCGAAAATTTAAATTTGAATTATGAATAACGAAAACAATATCGGTATTAAAGACGCTATTCTGAAAGCCGCGCAGGAGATATTCAGCAAATACGGCTATAAAAAAACGACGCTTGACGATATTGCCCGCTATATCGGCAAAGGGAAAAGCGCACTTTATTATTATTACAAAAATAAAGAAGAAATTTTCGAGGCTGTACTGGCATACGAGGTCACCCAACTGAGGGATGAGCTGTTTAATGAGCTGGATGCGGCAAAGAACCCGCAGGATAAATTGAGGAGGTATATACTGAAGAGGATGGAACTATTCCACAACCTGGTGAATTTTTACGGCGCTATACAGCAGGAATACCTGGAAAACCTTTCGGTTATCGAGAGAATCAGAAAGCAATACGATATACAGGAACATGAAATGATATCCGAAATCATAAAAGACGGAGTGGACCAGGGGAAATTCGTCAGCAAAAACATTACGCTCACAGCAAGCGCTATCATCCTGGCCATGAAAGGATTTGAATATGCTTTTTCAAAAGAAAAAGATATGAAAAAACTCGAAAATGATATCGACCAGCTGCTGGATATACTTTTTTACGGGATTGTGTCGGGGAAAAAATAAATGAAAGATAGTTTATGAGAAAGTTTTCAAAATTTGTTATAAAGTTCAGAGCGTTAATTATTGCAGCGTGTCTAATCATCACGCTTGTTATGGGTTATTTTCTGAAGGACTTAAAAATCAATCCGGATATTACCACGTACCTCCCCGAAAGCGATTCGGTGGTGGCGCGATACAATTATATCGGGAAGAATTACTCCTCCAATTCAATGGCCATCATTATTGTGGAAGCGAAGGATGAGGTGTTTTCCGTTGAAACCATAAACCATATCAACGACCTGACCAACAGTTTTAAACAAATGCAGGGAGTGGATTATGTCACCAGCATTACCAATGTCCTGGATATTAAGAAAACGGCAGAAGGCTTTGAGATAGGACGGCTCATTGATGAGAACAGCCTGCCGGTTACCAGAGCGCAATGCAAAAAAATAAAGGAATATACCTTATCCAAAAGTTTGTATAAAGGAAGGCTGGTATCCGCCGATTCGAGGTATACAATAATTGTCTGCAAGCTTAATGCTGATGTGGATAAAAATGAAGTTTCAAAGAGTATCAAAGAGCTGGTAGTTTCAAAAAATTATCCTGAAAAATTCTATTTCGAAGGCCTTCCGTTCCAGTTATTAAGCATCATGGATTATGTAAAAAAAGATTTGTTGATGCTTACTCCGCTTATAATACTGGTGTTGGGCGTCATATTATTTTTAAGTTTCCGCTCTTTCAGAGGCGTTTTGATTCCGGTAATTGCAGTAGGCATGGGTGTTATCTGGAGCATGGGATTGATGGGCATTTTAAATGTCCGTCTGTCTCCGATATCTGATGCCATTCCTGTGGTGTTGTTTGCGGTGGGCTGCGCCTACGGCATACATGTGTATAACCGGTTCCGAATGGTGGTCCGCACACCGGAAGATAAACTAAAGCAGTCGGCAGACGCGCTCAACAGAATCGGTGTTGCCGTGTTGCTTTCAGGCATAACAACAGTTATGGGCTTTCTGTCGTTTGTTTTTGGCGCCTATCTTAATATCATCAGTGAGTTTGGGATTTTTTCAGCCCTGGGGGTGTTGTTCATTCTGATCATTTCGCTTACGTTTACCCCGGCTCTTCTGTCATATTTTCCGATAGAAAAAATTCACAAGCAATCATCAAGGTTTCACAGATTCCAGCCGCTGGAACGTTTTCTGGAAAAACTTTCTGATGTTATAATTTATCATCCTAAAAAAATCCTGATTGTTTCACTGGTGTTGGTTTTAGGAATGATTGCCGGTATCCCGTTCATTAAAAACAAAATTGATATTCTTAATTATTTCAGGCCGAAAACGGACATACGCATCACTGCTTCGATCATGAACAGGGAGTTTGGCGGATCCCTGCCGATAATGGTCCGTGTCAGGGGCGATATTCAGGACCCGGCCGTATTGTTAAAAATGAAAAAAGTTCAGGATTTCCTGGAAAAACAACCCGATATTAAAAACGTTTCTTCCGTTGGCGATTTCATTGAAGATATGAACGATTGCATGGGCGAAGGAAAGTGCCTGCCCGACAGCCGGGATAAAGTCTCAAACCTTTTGTTCCTCATAGAGGGCGATGAAATGATGAAACAAATGATCAACAACGATAAAACAGAGGCTGTTATTCAGGCTTACGTTAAGAATGTAGAAACAAAAAGGTATAAGGAAATATATTCATCAATTAATGATCTTCTGGCTGAACAGAATTCTCCTGAAGTAAAATTTGAACAGACGGGTATGCCCGGTATATATTCCAATTTTGATAACAGCCTGATAAAAAATCTTTTTCAAAGTATGATCTTCTCGCTGGTGCTGATTTTTATATGCATGGTGTTTTTGTTACGTTCGGTGAAGAGCGCCTTTATCGGGATGATCCCGCTGCTGTTTACCATCATCATCATCTTTGGCTTTATGGGCTTCGCGGGCATTGCACTGGATATTTGCACGATACTTATTGCCAGCATCACCGTAGGAGCAGGCATCGACTATGCCATTCACTTTATTACCGAATACAAGCATCACATTATACAGGGGCGGAGTGTCGAAGATGCCATCGCCTTTTCCATCCGGATATCCGGGAAAGCTATTGCTATTAATGTGATCACTGTCATGCTTGGGTTCCTCGTGCTGATTTTTGCGAACCTGCTTCCGTTGCTCAATTTCGGTATACTGATAGCTATTACCATGTTTTTCAGCGGACTGGGCGCCATAACCGTTTTGCCTGCTGTTATAAGCTTGTATAAATTAAAACTGGTAAAAGAAAAGGATATAAGAATTACGAGAATGAATGATTAACCCCCAATTTTTACGACCATGAAAAGAATATTTTTGATCCCGTTATTGTCAGCAGCGCTGATAATTTCTGCAACCATGAATGCGGCAGCGCAGGATGCTGCGGCGATTTTACTGAAAGTGGACAACATCATCAATGCCCCTAAGGATCAGTTGTTGTCGACCACCATAACCATTTTTGATAAGGCTTCCAAGCAGAGCGTCCGCACCATGAGCATGAAACAAAAAGGGAGCGACAAACGCCTGGTGAAGTTTCTGACACCATCAGATCAGAAAGGAATAGGGTTCCTTTCGTTGCCCAACGACAATATGACCGTGTACCTGCCGGCATTTGGCAAAACCCGGAAAATTGCCTCATCGGTAAAAAATTCAAAATTTGCCGGAACAGATTTTTCATACGAAGATATGGAAGCCAAAAAGTATTCGTCCAAATGGATCCCAAAACTCACTACAACAGCGAACGGGCACTACGTTCTGGAATTAACTCCGAAAGCAGGTATTATCACGGATTATTCAAAGCTTGTGATGTACGTGAGGACTACCGACAATTATCCGGTAAAGATCGAACACTATGATAAAAGCGGTAAACTTTACAAGGTGCTGACCGATAATAATATTGTGAAAATTGGCACTTACACGATTGCCAAAGAGCTGGTGATGGAAGACAAAAAAAACGGCACCAAAACAAAAATGACGATAACTGCTGTAAAATTTGATAACGGCTTTACCGATGAGCTCTTCTGTGAACGTGAGCTGATAAAGTAAGAATAGGTCCTGCCAGTTTTTAAAAATTAGTTGAAATTTATGAAGCCAAAAACCATAGCCTTTGTCCTCCTGATGTTTGTTACATCCTGGCAAGTATTTGCGCAGCAGGACACTTCAACGCTTACGTTGCCCGATACATTAGCAGTGGTCCCGGTTGAAGAACCCATGCCGCCTGAGGAGAATATCACGGCGCAGCCTGAAGAGCCAAAGTTGTCTGTTTTTGGCTATATCCAATCCGACGACCGCCTGAAATTCAACGGTGGAAAGCTTAATTACCAGGAATACCGCCTTGATGCAAAGCTTGAATACAAGCCTTTTGAAAAAAGCAAGATGTTTGCGGAGGTGTGGCTGAGAACCTATAACTTTCCGGAATTGTACAGCATTAACGACCTGTCGGATAAAAAAAAGGTGCTGAATTTTGATGCCGATATCCGCGAGGCGTATTTTGATATTTACGGGCTGTTCACGAAAAACCTTGACATCAGGGTCGGCCGGCAGCGCATCGCCTGGGGGACGGCGGACAAATTGAACCCGACCGACAATCTTAATCCTTACGACATGGAAGATATCTGGGATTTCGGGCGCCACCTGGGTTCTAACGCTATAAAACTTACGTATTATCTCAAAAGTTTCACGTTTACGGGTGTCGTTATTCCATGGTTCACGCCCACGGTATTGCCGAATTCAGAATGGACACCGGCGTTCATGCCTGCTTATGAAATCCCTGCAATGATAACCGACACGAGCTTTATTCCCGGAGTCACCATCCCGATCTACCTGACACAGGGCGCCATCACCGATACGCTCGTCATGCCCCAGCGGAATATTAAGCATTATCCTTCCTTCGGGCTGAAAGTAAAGAAAAGCATCGGCAATTTCGATATTTCGCTCAGCTATGTCTATGGCCGCGATGCGCTTCCGCTGCCGACCGAGATGAATACCTACATCACGATAGATACCTTCTTGTTTGCACCGGAAGTCCGTGCGGATGCGACCATTGATATTAAAACAAAAGTAGAATTTCCGGTCATGAAGGTCATCGGGCTGGATTTTGCCGGATCCATCAAAGGCGTTGGTATCTGGGGCGAAGCGGCCTGTTTCCTCCCGGAAAAGAATTTTATGAAACGGAACCTTCATTATTCGGCGCCAGATTTTGGCATCGTAAAAGATTCTGTGATGTCCGATTCGCTGGTGCTGGACAATAAACCGTATGTGAAATTTGTGCTGGGGCTTGACTATACGTTTACGCACGGATTTTACATTAATTTTCAATACCTGCACGGGTTTGTGCATGAGCGTGGCCCCAAAGAACTCAACGATTATTATATTTTATCTTTTCAGTGGACTTCAGACAACGGAAAACTAAAAATAGGCATACTCAACGGAGGTATTCAGGTGAATGATTACAAATACTTCAAAGATAATTTTGCCTGGATCTATATGCCTGAAATTTCGTACAAGCCTGTCGATAATGCCGAACTGATCCTTGGCGCTCACCTGCTCGACGGCAGCCCTTCAACAACCTTTGGCAAGGTGACCAAAAACGATGATATTTACCTCAAGCTTAAATACAATTTCTAGGCAGGAATGCCGCAGGTTTAAAGCCGAATATCATAATTTGCCTTAGTTTGGGATAAGAATATTCTACTAATCCTGAGCCAGGAGTTTTGCCTGATTAACTAGCAAATTGGACTAAAGTCCAGATTATGTGCTTGTTTTATTAACCCCGCCCTTGCCTTCGACAAGCTCAGGCGCCGAGGCGGGGTTAATAAAACCCTTGATAATAAAGGGCTTTAGCCCTGAAAGTTTTGTTTGGAAAAAGGGCTCTGTGTGACGGGTTGTCGGATGCGCACAGGCTAACGATACTGGCACGTCGGGCTGACACTAAACCCAAGGTATTTGGCTGTGGCTCGTTTTTCTTTTCCTCTTATCCTAAAGCCTGCCTGCCGTCAGGCAGGGATGGAAAAACGAGCCGGGAATTTAAATCTTCAATGGGTATGAGGCGGTGTTCGATTACTTCGAAGGATAGCTTACGGCGAGTGCAGGCTGACGTTCATGGTCAGTCTGAGCCGGTTCTACGGAAAAAATAATTAGTGGAATAATTATGAACCGTGTCGAAGACTGACCCATACCAGTCCCACTTCGACACCTTTTTCTGTGGCTTAAACAGTAATTAAAGTTTCGTTTGGAAAAAGGGCTCAGTGTGACAAAAGTGCAAAGTCAGTCAGCAGGTTTGAAACCGGGAAACACTATTATCCCAAGGCCGTTGCTTTCCATTAGCTATTAGTTTGGTTTTTACTAACAATAACTCTGTTAATACTCTGTCCGCCCGGATATTATTTTACATATTTTCTTTTGTATATTTGCCAATCAACAAAATAATTCAATAAGTATGTCAAAGGCAAAAGAACCAAGGGCTTTCGATTTTGGTATTTCTACGCATCCGGGCCTCGTGATGAGCGCTAACGAAGACTGTTCTGCAGAATTTGAATGCATCAACGGCCATGTCTTTATTTTGTGCGACGGCATGGGCGGCCAAGCTGCAGGCGATGTGGCATCAAGCCTCGCCGTGGAAAGCATTCGTGCCTACCTCGAAAACCATTATTTCGACATGCCGGAAGATGCACTGAAGGCCGCTATTGAATTTGCCAATTCCGTGGTGTTTCGGAAATCAAAAGAAAAGCCCGAATACCAGGGTATGGGAACGACGATCGTCATGGCCATGATACGTTTTGATAAAGTGCATTACGCGCACGTCGGCGACAGCAGGGTGTACATCCATTCGGACGGCAGGCTGCACCGGCTGACACGCGATCATTCAAAGGTGCAGGAACTTGTGGATAAAGGACTACTATCAGAACAGGAGGCCCGCACTCATCCCGAACGCAACATACTTACCCGGGCTCTTGGCCTCAGCGCCAATATTGAAATAGAATTTTGTACATCGCCTGCCATACCTGCATTGAATGATTTTGTGCTGATGTGTACCGACGGATTATATAATATGCTGGACGATGCTGAAATTTCAGCCGAGTTGCTTGATAACACCTCCGTTCAGGAAAAAGCCGACAAGTTGATTCAGCGCGCCAACGACAAGGGAGGAGCCGACAATGTGACCGTTCAGCTTATTTATTTTAATAATGTGGCCGGTAAAAAAGCAAAATTTGTTGCGCTTTTTCAATTACCTAAAGAATTAAGGCCCGTTATTAAGGAAAAGGAACAACCGATGCCAGAGCCGGTGATCCAAAAGATTCCTGAACCTGCCGAACCTGCCGAACCCGTTGACGAAGAACTGCAGGAGGAAGAAGATATTCTTGAACCCGAACCTGAAATTAGTGAGCCCTATTATAAAATAGAACAGCCGGAAGAACAAGCTGAAATAGATGAAGATCCTGTTATAAATACGGAACCCGTAAAACAACCTGAACCCGTTAAACAAGCTGAACCTGTGAAGCAGGCGGAACCTTATAAACAAGCGGAACCTGTGTCAGCAGCCGGTCGGTTTGATAATGAAAAAAAGAGTTCTTTTCTGGATCGTTTTGGATTTTACAGAAAACTGAAAGAAAACCCGGATTTGAAATCGAAAGTCAGGATCGGCGCCATAATTATTGGCGTAGTATTTATTGCTTTTGTTTTCTGGGACCTGTTTATCAAGCAAAGTGGCACCACCAAAATAAGTGACAACACCGAAGTGGTATCCGACACCCTGAAAAAAGACGGTAAAGATACCACCAACGCACAAACCCAGGCTGAAACCAAACCGGATACCATCTGGATCAGTTACTCGGTAAAAAAAGGTGAATTTCTGGGCACCATCGCTACTAAATTTGGTGTTAAAATAGATTATATAAAAGCGAAAAATAAACTCGCCAACGACAATATCCGTGAAAAACAAAAGCTCGATATTCCTACCAAGGCAAATCATCTGGTAAAATCAGGAGAATCAATAGACAATATTGCTAAAAAATACCAGGTTGATAAAAAGAGGATACTGAAAGCCAACGACATCAGCGATGAAAAGAGTATCAGAGCGGATAAAAGCCTCATCATCCCTTTTAAATAAGCGGTTTTATGGCTACTGCTAAATCAAAACACTACGGCAAAGTCCCGGTAAAAAAGAAGCCGGGAACTGAAGCAGTGAGGGTGGAACCAAAGCCCAGACAAAAGGCAGTGCCTGCAACATACATCAAATGGATCGTTTTTGTTTTCGCGTTGTTACTCTACGCGGATACCCTCGATCTGAAATACACGCTGGATGATTCGCTGATGATTACCGACAATACCTTTACCCAAAAAGGTGTTTCGGGGATCAAAGAAATATTTACCAATGACGCGTTTGTCGGTTTCCTGGGCAAAAACAACCTCTTGCCCGGCGGGCGTTACCGGCCCTTGTCGCAGGTGATGTTTGCCGTTGAAAAAGAGCTTTTCGGGTTTAACCCTTTTGTGGGGCACCTGATCAACATACTGCTGTATGCTTTTACCTGCATGTTGCTGTTTGTGGTGCTGATGAAGCTTTTTAAAAATTTCACTGCAGAGCGCTGGTATCTTACCATTCCGTTTATTGCCGCCATGCTGTTTGCCGCACACCCCTTGCATACGGAGGTTGTGGCCAATATAAAAGGCCGCGATGAGCTGTTGTGCCTGTTCTTTTCGTTGCTGACGGTCCTTTTTACACTGCAGTATTTAGAAAAAAAGAAGTTGTACCTCCTGATCCTGAATTTCTTTTTCTTCATACTGGCCATATTGTCCAAAGAAAACGCCCTGACATTTCTCGCGATCGTTCCGCTTATACTTTTTGTTTTCGCCAAACCCAGGCTGAACTACTATGTTGTGGTTCTGCTGCCTTTGCTGACGGCTGTCCTGGCATATTTTATTTTAAGGGTAGGCATGATCGGTGCGCGTATCAGCGGTTCGTATGTGCCCGAATTGCTGAATGACCCGTTTGTCGGCGTTTCGGTGGCACAGAAATATGCAACCATTTTCCTTACCTGGCTCAAATACCTGTGGCTGCTGATTTTCCCGCATCCGCTTACGCACGACTATTACCCAAAACAAATTCCGATTGTCGGGTTTTCTAACCCCGGGGCGTTGCTGTCTGTTTTGCTGTTCGCGGCATTGCTGGTTTTTGCCTTACTGAAAATTAAAAGCAAAAACATCATCGCGTTTGGTATTTTATTTTTCTTCATAAGCTTTTCCATAGTTTCCAATTTCTTCTTCAACATCGGCACGTTCATGAACGAACGGTTTATGTTTACGGCATTGTTTGGTTTTACAATTATTGCAGCATATTTTCTTGCGGTTGTGCTGCGGAAAAAAATTAAAAACCCTCAGACGTACCGCACGTCCGCTGTTGTTATCCTTGCCGTAATTTTAGCGGGTTATTCTGTAAAAACCGTCACTCGTAACCGGGTATGGATGGACGACTTCACGCTGTTCACCACCGACGTAAAAGTGTCTTCCAACAGCACCAAATGCAACACTTCTGCCGGAGGCAGGCTTATTGAAAAGGCGGATTCCACGGAGAACGAAATTCCGAAACAGAAATACCTCAAACAGGCAGAAACATACCTGATCAAAGCGCTTGATATTTATCCGCAAAACACAAATGCGCTATTGTTGCTGGGCAATGATTATTTCAAGCAGGCGCAATATATGAAGAGCCTGGATTGCTACCAGAAAATTCTGCTGCTGAACCCGAAAAATAAGTTTGCGCTGAACAACCTGCAAAATGTGGGAATCATTACCGGCCGTGACAAAGTGTTTGATGTATCGCTGAAAAGCTACCAGATGCTGTTACGATATAAGCCGCAGGATGCGGAGGTTTATTTCGGGATAGGAGTGGCGTTCCGCGGGCTGAAAAACTATGATTCAGCGATCATAGCGCTCAACAAGGCTGTTGAACTGAAACAGGATTATGTGGAAGCTTATGGCAAATTAGGGGAAATTTACGGGCAGAACCTGAACCGGGTTGACATGGCGGAGCGTTATTTCCTTAAAGCCATTAGCATCAAACCGGATGATGAATCTGCGCTTGAAAACCTGGGCATTGTTTACGGCATTATGCGGGATTATAAAAAATCCATTTTTTATTTCCAAAAAGCGCTTGAGCTCAAGCCCGACAAATACGAGATTTATCTGAACATTGCCGAAACTTACCGTATCATGGGCGATACAAAATCTGCGGCTGAGTATTTAAGCAAGGCGCAAAAGAATCGGCCGGCGGGGAAGTAATAAGCTTGCAAACTTATCACAATAAATAGCTTCATAATTGAATAAAATGCTGTCACACCGGTGGCCCGTGACCCTAAACACAGTTTTGAAATCGTCAGTCAGAGCCATTGTTCCTGTTGAATTCTAGATTAGAAGTTATTAATTGAACAATGTGTCCCCGCCTGCCAAAGTGCTTGGCACGCGGGCAGGGAAGACTGACCATAGAGTTGGAAAACACTTCATCCCTGCGCGTCCCACTTCCCTGCCTGACTGCGCCATGCAGGCAGGGACACCTTTTTCAGTAGTTTATCCAATAATAAAAGTTTCGTTTGGAAAAAGGGCTCTGTGTGACAAAAGTGCAAAGTCAGTCTGAGCCGGTTCTGCGGAAAAAATAATTAGTGGAATAAAATCATGAACCGTGTCGAAGACTGGCCAGTACTAGTCGTCACACTTCGACACGATTTTCTTATGTTTTTATTGCTAAGGTAAATTACACCGGAAAATCGGCTCTGCGTGACGCGCGACATTTCGGCCGGCGGGAAAGTAGGGTGGGGGCTTTATTGATTAAACAAAATTTTTTGCCGGAACATAAATTATTCAATCCGTCTCATATTCTTTCCGTGTGATAGGAACCACACCATCCAAAACCGGCTTTTTTGATTCTTTTACTGTAAATTTTATGGTGATATTACTGTAACCTCTTTTATTGTCGGCGATTACATCAAACAGATTTCCTTTACTGAAAAGTGTATCATTTCTCATTGCCGTGTCTTTGGCCATCATTATTGCCATGCTTTTTGTAAAATACCGCCCGGGCTCCACAAAATAAGCGATCTCCTTTCCCTTGGGGGCTATGGCCACAGTCTTATAGAGCGACCCTTTTTTTTCACTTCCCATGATAATTTTTGTAGTCAAATATCTGTCTGATTTGTTCATTATGGTCAAACTTGCCTGCTGCTGCGCCATTAACTTCATTGATGTTGTGACTAAAAGAAGTACCAGAATTAATTTGGGGGTTTTCATGATGGGTTGATTTATTAGTTGTTTAGGTTTTATCATTTTTCAGTGATAGGATTGTCAGAAATATGCATACGTTTCAATTTTTTGTTTTATTCTATAATTTCCGCATCGGATATTATGTCATCATGCGTTTTGCCATTCTTATTTTGGTTATGCAAAAATGCAAATTGTCTCATTAAATTCTCGTCTGTTTGTCTCTCTTCCAGTTGCTCGTATATGTCGATGGTTGATAAATCAATATTCAAAACATTTGCAACAATTTCATAAATGTAATCTGCATCTATAATTTGGCCAAGCCATTCGTATGAGTTTTTTTGAAAGTCGCCATAGTATGGTTTTGGGTATGCAGAACTATGAATAAAACCAACGAATACTTTAAGCAAAGAAACTACATATTTAGAATTTGAATCTAAATACCTTTTTATATAATTAGAAAGATTTTGCTTGTCAAAATGCAAGGCCCAAACATTAAGCATATACTTCGATTCAATAGTAAAGCTCTCCCAAATTGGTTTATCAAAAGATGTTTTTTTTGCTCTGTCAATAAGCTTTCCTGCAAGTTCTTTATGTTGTTCATCTGTGTATAGTCTATTAGGATCATCTTTGTCATTACGGCAATAATTGAAAATCTGGTAAGCATATTTAAAAGGAATTGCGTTTTCTATTACCCACATTGTCACCCCATATTTTTCTTGTTCGTCAATTTGGTTCCTTATAAGTTGAGCAAGAAAGATTGCCGCTTGCGAATGAGGCGACAACCAGTTATAAAACACATGCTCTTTTTCGGGGAAACATTCACCGAGTTGACTAAACACTTTGACAAGAGCTATTGAAGTGTTGCTGTCAAATGTTTTTTCTTTAAATCGGATCTTTTCTATAAAATTTTCAGGGGTTGCTGATTGAATGAGATTTTTTGTAGGTTCAATTTTTTCTGTATAGTCTCCGGTGGTTATATCGTTTATAAGGGAAGTAAATGCAACGTCAGAAATGTCACCTTCAATAACTGTATAAGAAAAATATCGATTAAAATACTGAGATGTTGAAATGCGTTTTTGATTATAGCGACTTTCAGGCGTTCCACTTCCCCACATCCAACTTCTTCCTAAAGCCTTATCTGTATTAGGGAACAAGTCAATTACAGCACCTTTTGCATTGGCTTTTTCGTCTGGGGAATAGTTCTTAGTAAAATCTTCAAACAAAAGTTTGAATTTTTCAATTTTTTCATTATCTGTATGTCCAGAATTATTGTCTTCATATTTCCCAATGAAGTAGTCAGGTTTACACCTGATGAAATCATATAGTTCGGGATAAAAAACACGAATAGCTTCTATAAGGAGCAAGTCAATGTAATTCACTTCGCCGTTCAGAAGTGGCAACGAAAACGAAAGCGTATTTCCATATCTAACAGCCAAACGTGGTGTTGTAAGTCGAATTAAAAAATTGGAAGTAAATTTCCGTATAAACTCATGCCCTTCTTCCTCGCTTAACATAATTTGACTGGAATTTAATGCTTGCTCAACAAGTTTGAAACAATAAATTTTTAAGGCTGTTGGTTGTGCTAAAGGTAACTTGATTGGTATTTGAATTATTTTTTCAAGAAAATTATTTCCTGCTTTTTGGTCTCCACTTCCAAATCTATCACCAATGGCAGAAGAAACCATATTTTCATCAAATGATAAAAGATAGGTTGTGTAAGCAAAATCACCTGTTAGTTTTACTAAACGAAAAATAGAATGGATTTCGTCTTTTTCAAGCCTGTCAATGTCATCAATAAAAACAACGATGCGTTTTTTATTGTCGGCTAAAAGTTTTTCAATTCTTTCTTTTAGTTTTTCAATGTCAACGTTTGAAATTGCTTTACCGATTGCTTCTGCAGCTTCACCTGCGCCAAATATGGAAACAACTTTACCGTATTCTTGAATTATTTCTCCGATTGTTTCGGTATTTGTTTTAAGTTCTCCTTTTCGTTTGCTAAACCAACCTTTTCTTTCATTGGGTTTTATTTCTGAATTTGGATTAATATCAGCTATTTGTGCTTTTTTTAATTCGTTTGCAAGTGTATTAAAAAAAGAAGTCAATAAGGCTGCTTCATCTGTGAAACGCCAAGGATTGAATGTGAAATAAACAACTTCAGGTGAATGAGGTTTTAATTCTTGCTTAATGAAATTTAGAACTGAGGTTTTTCCTTCTCCCCAAGCACCATAAATTCCAATTACTATACTGTCGCTACTTGTTCTATTTAATATTGTTTCAGCAATTCTTTTTGAAAAGTTATATCGTTGAAACTTATCATCCTTTTCATCACTAATGGGTTTATCTGCTAAAAAATTTTCTTCCATTGTCTATTAATTGTTATGAAACATGGGAAGACATAGCATAGAAGAAGGTGTGTTGTCAATTTTCAATTGTGCAAAAATATTCCCGCCTGAAAATAGGATTGTATGTACAATACAACGTGTTCCATCAGATTCCGAAAATTCATCCTCTTCATAATTATTTCGAGGTTGTAGTTCATTGTCATGAACAACCTTTACTTCGTTAAACCAATGTTGACAATAAGGGCATTTATCATCGATTTCTTCAACATGTTTACCATATTGAGAGCACTCAAAGTAAGGGAAATCCCCATTATAAACTTTCAACATAATTTATAATTTTTTAGTTAATATATTGGTTGAGACAAAATAAATAGATTTGTATCATTTTCTTTGGATTGATATTAAAAATGCTTCATATTTTGAAATTGTGTCAAGCTTTTCGAGATTTCTAAGATTTAAATCTAATTGTGATTTGAAGTATGATGCTCCAAAACCAGAAAAACCAATTTCTTGTAGCATTTTCTCTCCAAGAATCTTACACCAGCATTTTATTTTGTCTACGTTAAATAAAAGGTCCTCACGTGATAACCCTAACGAGGTAATTTGACCATGAAAAATTTTATTTCTATCATTTGTAAATTGGATAAAAAGTGCCAAATCAGAATCATAGTCATTGCCGTAAATTGTCTTAAGTTTTTTTGGTAGGATAAAATTGATACCGTCAATAAATTGTGTGAAATAAATTTTTTTATTAGCCGCGAGTGTTTTTCTTAAATCAGAATATTGTTGAATTCCAAATGTGGGATTTTGATAAACAAGAAAAGTAAAAATTCGCCGCAATTGTTTCTCTGCTTTAATTAATGACAAAATAAAAGCATCGACTCCTCGTGTCTCAAAATTAGAACTTAATAGTAAGTCTACAGTAGCAAAATCATCTTCGAATTCCATGTTTTTCCTTGTTGGTAAAGGGCCAAACTTGCAGCATTTTTTTTATTGATACAATTTCCATGTTATATGAAGCTATTTTAATAACAAATTTGCATCAACATTGAAACCACATGCATTAAATTCTTTTAATGTGGTTAATTGCCATCCTAGGGAAGAATCATAAGGAATATAAATTACACCTTGGTAATCTGATGGCAATTCAAATTTTTCAACATTTTCATGAATAACACATACGTTTTTTCTTCCTAATATTCCTATAAAAAAACCCATTTCAAATATAACATTTTGTCTTGATCTGAATTTCGCTTTTTCGAATTTTTCGTTTTTTGATATTCCGAGGTCATCTGCAGATAATAATATTAAAGCAAATTTCACATTTGAATATTCTGAAAATTTTTCAATAATAGTTCTCCCTTCATTTGCTTGCTCATGCAATATTATTGGTTTAAGTTTTAATTTTTCACAAAATCTTGCAACATGTTGTTTGATTTCCTCATTATGCCCATGTACAATAAATATTTTATTGTCAATTAAAGAGTTTGGCATAATATCATTATTGGTTTCCTCAATAATGCTTTTTACTTCTTGGACCTCTAATTCATCCAACATCATGTCGACTATATTAATAATATTTGTCATAAGATTATTGAATCTTATTTGCCTTAGGAGGACACTTTCTGTTTTATTAATAATCTCCAATGAGATTCCATCAATTTTAATTAAATATTTGTTTTTATCTCCGAATATTACACAAGATAATTCTTTAAGTCGCTTTTTCAATGGAATTATCTTTGATTTTTCATTAAATTCAATTGCTTGAAAAGAACTTTTTAATTCTTTTAATTTATTTGTTGCTTTTACTATATCTGCCATCTTCTTTCAATTTTAATAGTTTCATATAAATATTTCCGTCCCTCTTAAAAACACCCATATCCAAACCCCATCTGCCTCATACGTACCACTTTTTTGATTATTAATATCACTAGTTCGTAAACCCCCGCCCAACTAAAACCCCACAGAAAAGTTTACGAACAGAAATATTGCAACAAATGTAAGTGCATAAAATAACTATTACAAATAAAATTCATAAAATTTTGTTAACACATAGATGAAATATTATTGAGGGAAATTACACTTAACTTAACAAAACAGGATATCTATACAGGGCCGTTGCCTTTTTCACAAACTTATGGTTTTGGCCCTGACAAGTCAACACCACTAAGCTGAAAATAAGCGTTAGTGTTTTTTTAGTCCTTTTTTCTATAATTTCTAGTGATCGTTAAGGCTTCGTGTCAGGCTGCGCCATATGAAGCCTTATCTATTAGCAACTTTGCATATAAATCCTTATTGTGAAATTCTTTAATTGTATTTTTATAAGTGAAATTATTAGTGGTAGTTCAATAATTTCCTGATATAATTTCACTTAATCTTTTATACAGCGAATAGAATATCCGTTATTTTTTGTAACGTTACCCAAACTTACAGTTGGGCTTCCATATTCAAGTTTGAAACGCCAAGCATAAGAAGAATTGTGTTCAGTATTTGACCACCAAATGCCAAAAGTAGTGAGGTTATAATAATTTCCATCCCCACCCCTGAAACCGCCAGGTAGTGCGGTAAAGCCACTTTCATTAGTTGCATAATTATTGGGCGTTAGCCAATGATATAGACCTGCTTCTTTTAGTTTACTTCCTGCAACACTATCTCCTAAATAATTAACTAAAATTAACCAATCATCATATGTTGGCACATGCCATCCTACAGGAGCAATTTTTCGATAATCACAAGCTGCATAAAAATTGTATAAACGGCCGTATGTATCAACATAATTACCATTATTGTTATAATTAGCATATGTACCACTTGTCTGAATTCCCCAATCATAATTATCAGTAATATTTGGTATTGCATCACCATTGCGATAATGAGTAACTTTTAGGTTTTCTACCATCCAGACTTGTGTCCCAATTGTTACAAAGTGGTAAATATTGCCATCTACATCTGTAACTGTAGTTGGCGTTGGATTAGTATTTTCTTCATTTTCATCAGTTTTCTTACAACCATTTGTTAGAATTAATACAACCCCCATAATCAGCATTGGATAAAATAAGATTTTGTTCATAATTTTCAAAAAACTTGTTTCCATGAATAAAATATTTTGTTTTACCTACTCTATTAAAGATTTTCGGTGTCCTCTTTTTATTTTGGTTTTTTCTATGCATAGTTGCTAACTACTTTACGCTACTCATAAAACCACACAAAAATGTATACCAACACAAATACTCCAACAAATGTAAGTGCATAAAATAACTATTACAAATAAAATTCATAAAAATTTGTTAACAGCTGTTTGCAAACCGCAACTCTTGTAAGTGTCAGGCCTTCATTTTTTAGCATTCTATTATAATGCCTGGTACATTGAATACTTGTTATAGTTATTTATTCTCCAGATAATCTACAGCAAACTGAACCCAATCTTTAACCGATTTATCCAAATAGATATCGGGTTGAATACCGATATTGTCTATTGGATAATCGGGAAGCCTCATGGACCTCCATGTTGGCATCATTAGTTTATAATTTTTGCATCCGAAATCGAAAAAACTGGCAGACCCATAATCCAGTGCACCAAAGGTTGGAGTTCCCAATACTTTTACTTTTTTGCTCTGCTTCGCGTCAAGCACAAAAGCCTCTCCGGAACTGGCTGTTCTGCGATTTGCCAAGATTACAACCTGCTTTGGGCTACGCTCTGCAAGTTTTATTTCATTTATGTATACATCGGTTGAATCGGTATTTACGAATTCGCCCATTTTCTCTTTAAGCATGCTTATCCATTTTTCAGCCTTTTTCTTACCTTCATCATCATCATACCAATCTTTAATTCCATCAATTAACGTTTGTGTAGCCAGGAATTCCATTCCTAATCCCCTGATATTATTTGTAAGAATGTAAGGGAGAAGATCTTCATAAGCGTCATACGTGCCTCCTAAATTATTCCTTACGTCAATAATTAAATTCTCGCTGTTTTCGATGGCCTCCCTGTTATCAACTATTAACTTCTTAATTCGTTCAACATAATTATGCTCAAAGCTGGAAAGGCACAGCAAAGCCGTTTTTTTAGACACCTTTTTAAAATAACATCCTTCAACCTCGTTTATTCTCGATTTGATCTCACTTTCTGACAGGTTCGGCTTTGGCAACTCTTTAATATATTTTGAGTAATTAAAATACAAAATCCAGCCATCAACCAACTCATAGTTTTCCTGAGATAAAGAGTGATCCCTCAAATAGTAATTTGCCTTTCCGTTGTCGAATAACCTGAATTTAATTTCATTAGCTTTCCAGTAGGCAGTATCTGTCTCAATAATAAATCCCTGGTATTCATTGTTCATCTTAACTATTCCAACTTTATAGGGACCAGATACCCAAACTCCTTCCATTGGATCGGTAGTGTTGAGCACAAGCTTTTGAAACTCTTTTTGGGTGATGGCAACCTTGTTGTCTTCTTTTTGAATATTTTGTTCGCCTTCAACCGGATATATACTAATATGCCCATCTTTAAAAAAGTCTTTGTAGCTTCTCAATAATTCGATACAAGCAGGGTCCTGGATATTCCGTGCTTTTATAAGCAGGTTCTCTTTAAAATTATTATATACCAACTTGTCTTTTGTTTTATCATTAAACCCCGGGTATTCGGTTTCTATTTTTTGGATTAATTGTTCTAAAGCTTGCTCACAATTACAACTATTTTGTGCGTTGCAATATGGAATTATTAAAATGGAAATAAAAAAAGTGATAAATGTTTTCATTTGTTCCTAATTTAAATTTATACCTATTAGTATTATTATAACAATTATCATTTCAAAAAGTACCCAATGAGGCAGCGCTTATATTACCACCTGATACACACCAACTTGTGCCACATAACGTGTTGGGTTCTTTTCATTTATATTTCAGTTAAAGTCCTTAAATTATTTCCTGTTTGTAATGCTCCGGATTATCTTTTACCTGTCAGTCAGCAAGATTAAAAGTTCTTTTTACTTCTTCGTAATTTTTCAAATCAACATCAGGATGTGCAAGCCATGAAGTTGGTGCAATAATTACGATTTTAAATTTGCAGGTAGCGCCAAACATGGAATTTGGATCATTTCCACTGTAAGCTATTCCATTTGTATTAGTCCAGCGCACTTCTACCAGTTGTGTTGCAGTTAAAAAACCCATGGTATAATGATTGGATGATGAATAGAAGGTAGTCGGTAACGCATCCCAATTCGTACCATCATTAATACTTAAATAGGCCATGACAGCGCCGCCACTTTGAACACCAGCCGTTAAATTTGCAACAGTAAAGTGTGAGTAAAACATAGAAGATGTGTTGCTCCATGAACTAACGGTGAAGGTTTGCGAAGTTACATTTGCATTTCCATAAGCGCCTTTTGGTTGATATTCGGTATCATCTTTTTTACAACCATTCCAGGTTGTCAAACTGCCTAATAAAATCAGGCCTAAAATAATGCTCTTTAATTTTTTCATTTTGTTAGAATTAAAATTTTCTTGTTTGTATATCTTTTCTGTGTTACCCTGTCTGCTGACAGGCATGCGAGGTGGAGTGCTGGCCGGACTCCACATTTCATTTTTTATGGTTGTCGTGTCAAAACGTGACGGAATAGAATGCCGGTTCTCTTGTCCGTTTAATTAATACTGCCCGCTGTAAAATTTATTTGAGTTGTCAATCTTGAGCCCGTTGTCATTAAACCATGTTACGAAACTGTCCCACTTGTCTTTGTTTGCATCATGCCATTTATCAAAGCCATCTTCGTCGCCTTTCATTAAAATCCAGTGATTGTAAGCTTCAATGTGCCCCGCTTCTTTTACTTTTTTCTGATAAGTGAACAATACATTGGGATAGGTTTTGTCGTGTTCATTATTAAAATAGATGTCAATAAAGGAGCTTCTGATATTGTCAAGTGTATTGATGTCAATAGATTTGACAGTAAGCATTGAAAACATGAGGGTCGGTTCGTACACACCAATGCCATAAGGTAATTTCAATTTATTTGGGTCAGACAGGTCGCTGATACTCATGGTTGCGTTTTGGCTAAAACTAACGGAAAAAGAGGTGTCACTAGTAAACTGGATCTGGCTTTTATAGGTGTCGTATAAGAGTTTGCTGATTTCCGGGGTCCTTTTGCTATTGCGTTCCAGATTCATAAAAATTTCACCATAAATCATTCCCCAAACTTCTTCGGTTGAATTGCAATAAATTTTTGCCGCCCAGTAATAATTTGAAGGGAATTTCGGGTCAACTTTAATTCCTTTTTCATAAAAGTCTAATGCTTTACTATATTCTTCAGCCACCATTTCCATATTTCCACGCTCTAAATGCAATTTTCCCGAATTAGGAAACCTGATCAGGCCTTTTTCATAAGTTTCTATGGCTTTATCCCGCTGGCCATTCATGCTGTATGCGTTTCCAAGAAGTTGGTACACCTGGTCATGAACATCATCGTATTTTGTTAATGGTTCGAGTGTTTTAGCAGCCGCTTTATAATCTTCTTTCAGATACTGGGCATAGGCTATTTCATAGGGATAGTCAATGTTTTTCGGGTCTAATTTTTTGGCTTCTTCCAACAGTTTAATAGATTTGTCTATTTCTCCATTGTCCATTAGTTTGACAGCCTCCATCCCTTTGGCGTAGGCTTTCTCTTCATTCGTCGTTTGTCCGAAGGAAACCTGTCCTGCTGTAATTAGCAGCACTGCGGCGATTGTTTTGATTGTTTTTATCATGTTGTTGTTGTTTTAATGGGCTTAAGGGTTGAGGCTATATGCAGTAAAGGATTGCGGGCTGCTTCCCTGTCCACCGACACTGAAGTTTGAGAGGGGCGGAATGCTCGAAATACCATGGAAACCCTTAATGCATATAGCCTTTATTACCAGCTGTGTTTTTATGTCTTTATTTGCTTTTTTCAAGATATTAAAGTTATTCCTGTCAAATCAGCAAGGTTGTTTTTCAAGAACGCATAAGTCAATTTATCAACTTTACAATCAACAAATTGTACCCTTTTAAATTTCTTATTGTTCTTAAAAAAAGTATTTAGCAGAGTTGCATTTTGAAATTTAACACTATAAAAAGAACAATTTTCAAAACGACAGTCCTCTAATGTACCTTCAAAAACAATATCCTGAATTGCCATTTCAAAAAAGTTTGTCCCATTCAACTTCGCGTTTACAATAGTATTTTTACCAAATCCACCACTTTTAAATTCCGCATCGGTTAAATCTGCTTCTGTAAAATCACAATTTTCAATATAGCTTTTTAAAAATCTAATACTTTTTAGTGAACAGTTTCTGAATACATTCTTATTAAACATTGAATTCTGAATTTGGCTGTTGCTAATGTCAGAGTTTGTGAAGTTGCAATTATCCACATTATTATTCTTTAGAATAAGTCCGGACATCTCCGAACCTACAAACAAACAACGTTGAATATTTGTAGAACTTAGTTTTTCGTGTAGATTTTTTAGTCCGGAAAAGTCGCTGTCGGTCAGGTTTAGTTTGGACATATCCCAACTATTCTTTTTCTTTTGTGTTTTTGATAACTCATCTGAATTATCATTGGATTTTTCTACAGCTGTTATTTCAGCATTGAAAGCTTGAAAATTCTCAGAAAAATAGTTAAGGTCAACGTCAAGAATTTCAGCGAGACGATTTAGTGTGGTAATATCTGGCATTGATTCTCCACGTTCCCATTTTCCGACTGCCTGGGGACTGATAGATACTTGCTGTGCAAGTTCTGCTTGTGAAAGATTAATTTTCTTTCTTGCTGTGGCGATTTTGTCGCCAATAAATTTTGAATTTAGCATCTTGTTTTATTTTTAAAATTTGATGCTACAAAGTTATTTTGTCTCATTGTCCTAATGCAAATAAAGTCCGCTACCATTAGTTGCTTTTTCACTACTTTCAGTTGTATTCCGACAACTATTCATTGTTATTGAGAATTTTGTTAATTATAGTTTCAATTTGGTCATTATTATCTTGGTAGTTTTATCGTCCAACATTGCAGATAACGTTCCGGGGCTATGCAGCGGGTGGGTTATTAAATCGGCCTGCCGTGTCAACCCGTACATAAAATTAATTAATTTTCCATTCGTTTCAAAATTAACCCGCACCCGCCTGGTGCAAAGCCCCTGCTAGGCGAAGAATTTAATATATTTCATCCTTGTGTATTTTTAATCCACTCATTTCCAAAAATACAATACACAATTTCCTAACCTCAGTACCTTTTGGCGAATGTCTATAAACCATATTGTATTTAACATCTTTTCTGGCTTCGAAAATCCACATTGCACCGTCCTTTACAGCCTTATTACTCTTCTTAACTGTTGGGATTCCCCAAAAGTTAATATTATTGACTTTTCTTACTACTCCTTTCCATTGTCTTTCTGTTATTCGTATTGTGTCATTTTGAACTAATTGTCCAGGATCATACCCACCTAATCCATCTGCTCTCTTTACGAATAGGAAATATCCGTTATTTCTTTTTTCAAGTCGAATAGAAATTGGATTACGAGATGTTCTTAGCCAAGTAAAACGATATGTGTCAAAATCATAATTTTTGTAAAGTCTTGGTTCGTCCAAAGCTGTTAGCTGTTTGGAAAACCATGAATTGATAAACAGTGCAAATTTTTTTCTTTTTTGATAAAATGTGCTATCCTTTTCTAGTTTGTAAACATTAACAGTGTCAATTAGAAGCCTTGTCGGAAAAAATAAAAGATTTGTGTCTTTCACGTAAAGTCGGTCGGTCAGATCTACTTTGTCAATCCCATTTATTACTGTTTCATTCTGACCATGAACAGTAAAAAACAAAGTCATTAAAGTCAATGTAAATATGTATTTCGCCTTTTCCATATTTTGTGCTAACTACTTTATATCCCTGCCAAAACCACACAGAAAAATTTGTATACAGAAATATTCCAACAAATGTAAGTGCATAATATAACTAATGCAAATAAACTTCATAAAATTTTGTTAACAGTTGGGGGTAATTCTGTGTTCTTTTAAGACTGGGCCGGATTTGTATACAGTATTCTGAAAAGGGCCACACAGAACAAACTAAAAGGTAACTTACAAGTTTGTAAGCTACTTTTTATGTGAGGCAGGAGCTTGAAAATTATTTCTTAATGAATTGCAAATGGTCACCCAAAAAAAACAAGATTAATCTTTTACGCAGCGGACCGAAAAACCCCAGTCCCTGTAAAGGTAGCGCAGTTGGGAGATTTGAATTTCGCCGTTCATGGTCAGCCCCCAGGCGCTGCGTTTATCACCTTCCGATGAAGACCACAGGTGGCCATATTTGCCGAGGTCGCCGTATTGTCCCTTGCTGTTGCGCCAGCCGCCGGGAATAGAATTAAAACCGCTGCTGCCGCCTTCTTTAAGTGCATGAAAGCCATTGCTGCCATCACCGCCAACATTGATTAAAAGGGTGTCAAATTCGCTTTTTGACGGTAAATGCCATCCGGCCGGGCAAATCATTTTTGCAGTTTCCCAGGTGTATAAGCGGCCGAACCCATTGCAGTTTGTCATGCTGTTTCCATTACACCAGGAAAAGTCTATACTGTAATTCAGGTTTTCGGCCATCCAGGTTTGTGAACCGATGGTAACGGTTTTATAGATTTTTCCATCCCTCGCATCGGTAAAAGTTTGTGCTTCGGTACCTGAAAGCGCAACGGGTGTTTCTGTTGGTGTGTTAAAAACATCTTTGGACCCGTTGGGGTATTTGATCATAAAAACTTCCGATTTTTTCAGGGTATACGCGGGCCCTTCAGGATTATCGAATTTTTTGTATTTGATAACATCAATGCCTATTTCACTCACCGTTGCTTTAATTTCATCACCGGTTTTTAAAAGGATGATGTCTTGCGAAAAAGCATCAGAGCTTATTGCAAATAAAATGATAAACAGGTTTAGCAATACAAGTTTTAGTTTCATGTAATTTTTCAATGATTTTTGTGCTGGCACCATACGTTTGATTATATATGATTCATTGATTCCGGGCTTCGTAATTTCAACATGATCATTAAAAAGTCTTCAATACCACGCAGTATAAGGATGCAAAAATAATTATTTTCTCAAGAATTGATCAAAGATTATTCTATAAACCATTTATTTATTTGGGAAGGGTAAGGAAAGAATCTGATTTTTTGTACGAATATAATTTCAAAATTTTTTTTATTAAATGGCGTTTTTTATGCAAAAACAGTTTATTCATCTTTAATACAGCGTACTGATAAGCTAAAAATCGATGCGCCCATGAATAAATTAATCCTTTACACAACGAACGGAAAAGCCATGCTTTTTATTAAGAATTTTTGAAAGTACAAACGTGTCAGCATCGCACATTTGGCGGCATATAGCATTTATGTTGTTGTCAGACGATGATGTCCACCAATATCCGTTTCTGCCGATGTACAGAAACTGGCTTATATTAAAACGAGTACCGCCGGGCAAGGCAGAAAAACCGCTACTGTTTGAACTACCACCAACGGATTCCCATTCCTGAGATTTTAATTTTGCCCCGGCAATCAAATTTCCACCAAGATAATTTTCGAGGGTTTTCCAATCCTCATCAGTGGCTACGTGCCATCCGTCAGGGCAAATCTGCCGGGGATCGTTCACAGCATACCAGTTGTAAAGTCTTCCGTATTTGATACCGTTTGCCGTTTCGTTTTTATAAAAACACCAGGCGGGTTTCCCCTCGTCACTTGCTTTTTTCCATTCAGAATCAGTTTTTGCTTCCGGTATAAGGTCGCCATTGCGGAACTTATCCACATTCAAGTTGTTTGCCATCCATACTTGATTTCCGATGGTAACGGTTTTATAGACTCCATCCCTGGCATCAGTGAAAGTTTGTGCTTCGGTACCTGAAAGTGCAACGGGTGTTTCTGTTGGTGAGTTAAAAACATCTTTGGTCCCGTTGGCGTATTTGATCATAAAAACTTCCGATTTTTTCAGGGTATACGCGGGCCCTTCAGGATTATCGAATTTTTTGTATTTGATAACATCAATGCCTATTTCACTCACCGTTGCTTTAATTTCATCACCGGTTTTTAATAGAATAATGTCTTGCGAAAAAGCATCAGAGCTTATTGCAAATAAAATGATAAACAGGTTTAGCAATACAAGTTTTAGTTTCATGTAATTTTTCAATGATTTTTGTGCTGGCACCACACGTTTGATTATTTATGATTCATTGATTCGCGGCTTTGCAAAATAAATAGAATTTTTAATGTCCGGTAAAATTTTTTTATTGAGAAAGGATGTAAAAACATTTCGTTCTCGACCTCTTATCCTAAAGGAAATATTGATTTTCATCAATTTGAAAAATATTTACCGGACCACAATAAAAAATGATCATTAAAAAGACCGCACAGCCCGGACGTAAGAAGAAGTATTTTTTAAATTATGCCCCTGGCTGGTACTTGAAAAGTTTTGGGCCATGGCATCAAATTCATCATACTCGGTAGAACTCCAATAGGTATCGGAAGCAAAAACTCCAACTGCATCCTGGTTGCTGCAAATCTTGTTTAGCTCGTCCCTGCTTGGCAAATACCAGTCGCTGTAGCCATCCAAAACTAAATCATAGCATATTTTTGCCGCATAGGTTCCGCTTCCCTGGGCATTAACTATCGTATTTGTATTTGCATTGCCGGTGCCTAAAGATATTCCTGATGCGCCCGTGGTTGTATAGCTTCCGTTGTACCATGGCGTTCCTAAACCCTGGTCGAAGGTGGTGACGATTAATCCGTGCAGCACATTGGCATCATACCCCGGATCGCCCGGCTGTAAAATATATGCAATTTTTCCACCCTGATAGTTTTGCCCAACCATAAGATACGTGCATGAACCATCATCATCGTTTGCCTCAGCATTATAATTTGTAGCCATTGAATTGGTACAACCGGATATTTTCTTTTCACAGCTGTTTAACGCGATGGCGCCAGCCAGCAGGAGTATGATAAAAATAATTTTTTTCATAGGTTTATTTAAGTTTAATTCAATAATAGCATGCTTACCTTGGGTTGGGTCGCCTCTGAGAATTTCATATTTTTTAAATACTATTGTCCGGTAAAATATTTATAAACTAAAGGATGTAAAAAAAATATTTCGTCTTTAGCCTCTTATCCTAAAGGAAGAATTGATTTTCATCAATTTACATCCTTTAGGACTGAGGCAAAATAAATTGATGAAAAGTAATTCTTCAAATAAAATAATGAAGGCAAATTTAATAATATTGTCTGAAAGTTAGTTATGGTAAGGCTTTTCATAAATTTACAAAATTTTTACCGGACAACAATGATTTTTAAAAAGGAAAATGCATGGAGGAAATCAAATCCTGAACAAAGATATAGCAATGTGGCCGTTGATTTGAAAAAAAACAGAAAATTTAATAAATAATGTTTTCCACCATTTTGTTTTTTATTCTTCTGCTATGAGCCTTTTATCAAATAATGAATTTACAACTCATCAGATTTTTTATTTCTGAAAAACAAAATCCCCGATGTCTATGAGTTGACTGTTGTTGATTATTATCGAGTTGGTGTCGCACTTTCTAATAAAAAAATATTTTAATAAATTATTAAACATAATTTAAATTGCAGCCGCTCCAATTTTATCTTTAGTGCCAAGTTTCAAGCACTCATATAATGTCAGTAGCGTATCATCGTTAACCGAATAAAATGTATTTTGGCCGCACCTTTCAGAATATAATATGCCGCTATCCTTCATTAATTTTAGATGGTTAGAAACAGCGGCCTGATGAATAGAAAGTTCTCTATAAATTTCTGTAACTGTCATTTTTTTATTTTTAACAAGAAGCACCAAAATAGCAAACCTGACTGGATGCGCCACAACCTTAAGTTTGTCTATTTGCTCATTGATTAGTTTAAAATCAAATGTATGATTTGTGGAATAATCGTCCAAAATATTATTTTCCATACCTATTTTACAATTGAGTAATTAATATTAATTATGACACTTTTCGTTTTATATTGTCGGTGTTTATCTTGCTGACGCTGCACTTTTTGAATTTTTATAATTCTGCATTTACCGTATTTCGAAAACCTGAATTAAAAGGAGCGGACTGCGCGGACATTAAAGGTATTTGTCTTTGTGTTGTTGAGAATGTCGCCGTAATAGAATTGAAAATAGAATGCATTTCCGGCAGTATACTCTGTGCTACTCCAATAGTTCACATCTGTGGCAAGCAAGGCAGATCCTATGGCCCTAGCTGTTTTATTTACATGATAACGATTATGCCAAAGTAAAACCAATTCATCAATTGATGGTAAATACCATTCAGTTCCTTGTGATTCCACCCATTCGCGTGCTGTACCCGCACCTGTTGGCATCAATGATGTATTAAAAACGCCATCTTCAGTTCTATTTGCACCAATAATAGTTGAACCACTGTATATAGCAGGTGCTTCGGTTTTGGAGACTATTAATCCATGTTGCTCACCATTTTGCTCTTGATAGAGATAATAGACAATCCCACCTAGTGTATCTTGCCCCAGATAAAATTTCGCAGTGGATTCACTAACTACATAAGGGTCTGCTACAGTTCCTGTACCGGCAACGGAAATATTATTACCGGCTGTGACTTTTGTTTCTGAACCATCAACTGCCGGTAGTTTCACAAAACCGCCATTGCTCAGGAAAACAGTGTCATTACTAATGCTTAATGCCTGCAATTCATTTGTCGCTGATCCGTCAGCTTCTGCTGTGAGATAGCCTGCTGATGCATGATTTCCCCAGCCGTATGCGGTATTCCAGTTGGTTGAATTTCCGCCGGTGGCTGTGATGACTCCCACAACTTCGAGTTTTGTGGATGCTATTGTTGTTCCGATCCCGACATTTCCGGTGTTGTAAATTGACATTTTTTCCGAACCTCCAACCTGCAGGCTTAAATATGGTTGATTAGAAATGGCATCGCCTGCAACATTAATGACGGCGGCATTTCCTCCGCGGTAAATTGAAATATATCTGGCATCTGAAGCCGGGCTCATGATTCGTAAACTGAGGTCGTCTGCGGTTGGTTTTATTTGCAAACGAGCTGTCGGGGAGTTCGATCCAAGCCCTATATAGCCGGAAGAAAAATCGCCGTAAATAAGCGGTGTTGAAGTACTGCTGTTGGCAATGTATAACTTATTGGAACCTGTTTCGTTGTAGCCAGCTGCATGACCAAGAAATATATTACCGGAACCAGTTGATTGAAATCCGGATTCATATCCAATGGATACATTATAGTTTCCAGATGTATTATTATACATACTACTTGTTCCAACGCCTGTATTGTGATGTCCGTCGGTATTGTTAATTAAACTACCTCCACCAACTGCTGTATTCTCTATACCACTTGTATTCCTATACAAAGAACTTGACCCAACAGCTGTATTCTGATTACCCGTGGAGGTGTTCTTTAATGCAAAACGACCAAAAGCAGTATTGCTAAAACCCGTGGTATTGCTATTCAATGCCTGTTCTCCAAAAGCCGCATTCCAGGTTCCGGTTGTATTGGTATTCAAAGCTCCCAATCCAACAGCGGTATTGGTAATATCATTTCCATTTCCTCTCCCTATTCTAACACCATTAAATTGGGCATCAGCTGTAACATCCAGCTTATATGCCGGAGTTGTTGTCCCGATACCAACATTGGTTCCATCATCGTAAACTATTGATGAAACCAGTTCCGTTCCGTTCCATTTTGACAAATAATTGGTTGTATTTGCCCCGACCTCAGGATCGGTCTCGGTGAATGAAGTCAGATAACCCGCATCATTGGTAAATGTGCTAACATTGGTTGGCGTACTTGAAAGATCGCTGTAGCTACCGCTTGTTGCAACTGCAGCCAAACTGCTCCAGCCTGCCACACCGGAGCCATTGGTAGAGAGTACCTGCCCGGCAGTTCCGTCCGCATTGGGGAAGGTGTAAGCATTATTTACATTCAGGTTGCTGTAAATGGTAAGTGTGGCCGTGCTGAAATCACCGTAAATCAGCGGGGTTGAAGTGCTGCTGTTTGAAATATACAGCTTGTTGGATCCGGTTTCGTTGTAGCCGGCCTGATATCCGAGAAAAACATTATTGGAACCAAGATCCTGATTTCTCCCTGCTTCCTGGCCTACCGCAACATTATTATTACCTGTTGTACTGTAAAGAAGAGCGTCACGCCCAATAGCCGTGTTATTGTATCCCGTTGTGTTACCCCAAAGCGACTGCAATCCAAAAGCTGTATTCGAATATCCAATGGTGTTGTGTGTTAAAGCCTGGCCTCCGAATGCAGAGTTGAAATCCCCTGTAGTGCTAGCGTACAGTGCATGTTGTCCAAAAGCGGTATTGACATTACCTGTTGTATTGTTGTTTAATGAATAGTAGCCAATTGATGTGTTACTTTGGCCAGTTGTATTATTCATTAGAGCAAAACTTCCAACAACGGTATTGGTTGTTTGGCTTCCACTACCACGCCCGACGCGCACCCCATTAATCTGTGCATCTGCCGTGACTTCCAGCTTGTAAGCCGGTGTTGCTGTACCAATACCTACATTGCCATTGCCGGTAATCCTCATGTTTTCCTGAATTCCATCCATGAAAGTAATATTCCATCCATCTGCAGTATTTACATTAAGTCCGGTTGAATGAATATGTTCAATCCAGACATTGTCATCCTCTCCTAAGTAAAGTCTGGCATTTGCACCAGCCACCCACGTTCCTTTAGTCTGAATTTGAATATCTCCTTTGACTGTAAGTTCTTTTGAAGGATTCAGAAGCCCTAAACCGATTTTGTTGGTTGAAAAATCGCCATAAATTAAAGGCGGGTTTGTTTCACTATTTGCAATATATAGCTTGTTAGATCCGGTTTCATTATACCCGGCTTTATACCCAAGAAAAACATTATATGAACCATTTGCATTGTTCCTTCCGGCCCAGCCTCCAATAGCAGTATTATAATAACCAGTTGAAGCCTTTTCCAGCGAATTCATTCCAAGAGAGGTATTCCATGAGCCCGAAACATTATCGAGCATGGCCCCATAACCAAAGGCAACATTACATTCACCCGTTGTATTACTTCGCAACGTTACACCTCCAATGGCCGTGTTATGAAAGCCGGAAATATTGCTTTCCATTACTCCGGTTCCTATTGCAGTATTCCATTGACCGGTAGTATTCCATACCATGGCATGAGAGCCGACAGCTGTATTGGCGCCCTGCCCGGTATGGTTGGTCAGCACTTTATATCCTATTGCTGTATTAGCATTGGATGATGAATTGCTTTTGAGCGTCTCAAAACCAAAAGCGGTGTTCTCTATGCCCGAGTTATTCATTCCCGACTGATAACCCAAAAAAGTACCACTGGTAACATCAATTTTACCTGATTTTTGTCCGTTTACAATAAAGCTTAACGGTACATTGTCTGTGGTTCCGATTGCATTTATGCCATCCACAGTTCCTGCATTCCCAAGCAATGCCCAAGCATTCAGAGCTCCATCTGCACCAGTAGGGCCGGTGACACCCTGTGTTCCCTGCGCACCGGCAGGCCCGGTAATACCCTGTATTCCTTGTATTCCGGCAGGACCGGTCGGGCCGGTATCTCCTTGAATTCCCTGAGAGCCTGCAACCCCTGTCGCTCCCGTAACGCCTGGAATACCTTGAGGGCCTGTGGCGCCAATAGCACCGTCGGCTCCGGCAGCACCAGTTGCCCCTATGGGTCCCTGAATACCTTGCGGGCCTATCGCCTGAACCCAGATCGTGCCGTTAAAATACCAAAAGCCTACGCCCCCGCCTGTCATTGCCGCATTGGTATTATAAACCAACAAGGATACTGCAGGGCCAGGTATGGTAGTAACATCATTAATTGAACTCAAAGATACTCGCGGAATTAAAAGCCCCCTGGATGTGCTGCTCACATCCAGCATGGCCGAAGGATCGGCCTGAGTTCCGGAAGTGTTGATAGATACACCTTGCTGAGAATATCCGTAAGATGAACATAGTAAGCAAAGAAAGAATAATGTTGTCCTGAAAGGCTTGTGTTTAAACGTTTTTCTGGTTTCTGGTTTGTTTTTCATGATTCGGTTTTCCATAACACAAAGAGTATTTAGAAAAAGCCGGTACTTTGCAGTGTTTATTGTTTAAAACGTCCTGCAAAATACCAGCCTGTTTGAAATTTAATTTTTTACGATTTTCTTAAATTCAAAATGCTTTCCATTTTCAATTTTTATCAGGTAGACACCGGTGGCAAAGTCTGCTGTCCTTACAGTAGTTTTTTCAACCAGCATACCTCTGTAAATGACCTGGCCAATCGAATTTAAAATCTCGAAATTGGTGGAACGCGTGTTCCCTTTTATTTCGATAGTTAATTCATCGGATATCGGGTTGGGATAAATACTTAAGGTTGTATAGTCTCCATTCGGATCAATACCTACACTTGAAACCTCTATACAGACTGAAGTGTCTGAACATGTACCCTGTGTTATAATTACAGCATAATGTCCATTGACTGCCGGAGTGAAACTCTGATTTGTTTCATTTGAGATGAAAGTATAATTATTATCACAATCAACCCATTGGTAAGCATCAGCAATTGAATCAACGGTCATTGCCACGCCATTACTGGAAACTGTAACCCCAACATCAACTGTGTTGATGGTAAGATGCAGCGTGTAAGTACTGTCACAGCCACTGACGGTTGTATAGGGTGCGGTGTATATACCGGAAGCAGTATAATCATTACCATGCCAGCTATATATGTCTCCGTTGCAGATGCTGTGGTTTTCTGTAAATGCATAAACAGGATTTACAGTTACCATTACAGGTACAATTTCAAAGCAGCCTTCAGGTGTGGTTCCTTTTATATAATAGGTGCCTGCTGCAGCCGTTGCCGGGCTTGCATAAGCTGTTGTTGCCACGGCATCAGTCCAGTATGAATAGGATAAGCCTGCAGTACTTCCTGCTGTCACTGCTGCTGCAGTGAGGTCAACGGTTGCCGGTGAACAGACAGCTGTTGGATCGGTAATCACCACATCCGGTGTCGGATTTATAGTCACATTCAGCATAAAAGTATCACCCGGGCAAGTTCCCGATATGGGCGTTACAATATAGGTCGCTGTCTGTGCCGCAGTTGTCGGATTTACCAGTGTGCCGGAAATGCCAGATGCGCTGCTGCCTGAAGCACCGCCGGTAACTCCGCCGGTAACAGTCGGCGATGTCCAGTTATAAGTGGTTCCTGACGGTACCACGCCATCTGTAATGTCTACAGGTGTCACTGTAAATCCTGCATTGCTGCATGCATTAGCCGTGATGGCTGTAATAGCGGGAACCGGGTTAACCGTTACTACTATGTTTGTAACGATACCGGAACATTCGGGTGTTGATGGAATAACTACATAGGTAACTGTTCCGGCAGTGGCACCCGGATTAGTAAGTGTTTGAACAATAGCTGGCCCGTTCATCGCGCTCGCACCGGTAATTCCCCCTGTGATCGTGCCGATGGTCCAGCTGTAGGTTGCAGTTGCGATATTGCCGGACAACCCGATATTTGTCGTTTCCCCGCTGCAAATGGCTGTCTGGCTGGTGGTTGTGACAGTAGGCGTTGGGTGCACCGTAACAACGATGTTTTCAGGGATGCCCGGACAGCCGTTGATCGATGGTGTGACGATATAAGTAAGTGTACCTGTTGTGATGCCTGGATTTATCAGCGTTTGCGCAATAGTTGTTCCGCTTGAAGCGCTGGCTCCTGTAATCCCTCCGGTAATTGTTCCGATGGCCCAGCTGTAAGAAGCGCCGGTAACATTGCTTGATAATGCAATATTTGTGGAGTTTCCGCTGCAGATGGTTGTCGGGCTTGCGGTTGTTACATTAGGTGTCGGGTTAACGGTTAACGTTAAGAAAAATGCCGGGCCTCCGCACAAACCTGATACAGGTGCCACTACGTAAATGCCGGTTTGAGGTGCGTTGGTCGTATTGTATAGTGTATCGCTGATGCTGGTGAGACTACTGCCGGCTGACCCGCCTGTCATGCCACCGGAAACTGTAGGAGAATTCCAGCTGTAGGTTGTACCTGCGGGAACAATGCCGTTTGTAATATCGACCGGAGAAATTGTGAATCCGGCACCGTTGCAAGCTTCAGCAGTCAAATTTGAAATGGCTGGAGCCGGATTAACGGTTACTACAATATTTGCTGGTACGCCGGGGCAGGTATTTGCTGATGGCGTAACAACATAAGTGACTGAACCTGCAGATGAACTTGGATTAGTGAGTGTTTGGGCTATCGTTGGCCCGCCTGAAGCGCTTGCCCCGGTGATGCCTCCCGTAATAGTTCCGATGGTCCAGGTGAACGCAGAACCGGCAAAATTACTTGATAAATCAATGTTGGTGGCACTTCCGCTGCATATGGTGGTCGGGCTTATAGTGGAGACATCCGGTGACGGATTTACGGTGACCACAATATTTATTGGACTTCCGGGGCATCCATTAGCTGATGGAGTAACTATATAGGTGACCGTCCCTGTTGTCGTTCCCGGATTCGTCAAAACCTGTGCAATAGTTGATCCACTGGAAGCGCTTGCTCCTGTAATTCCTCCTGTAATTGTTCCGACCGTCCAACTGAAACCTGTTCCGCTGACATTGCTGTTCAAGGCAATATTTGTGGTAGTACCGCTGCAGATCTCTGTTGAGCTTGTTGTGGATGCGTTTGGCGTTGGATTTAATGTTACCGTGACAGTGAAAGGTGTTCCCGGACAAAGTGTGGCAGTTGTCGGCGTTACCGTATATATTACTGTTACCGGCGCATTTGTTGAATTAATAAGCGTTCCGCTGATATTAGCTGCACCAGTGCCTGATGCACCGCCGGTAAATTGTGTCCCTGATGGAGCTGACCAACTGTAAGTTGTTCCTGATGGCACAATAGTTCCCGGAGGATTATTTGAAGGAGTGACGGTAAATGTTTCGCCGCTGCATACTGAAACAGTCTGGGCAGGTATGGTTGGCGTCGGATTTACTGTAACCGTAACAGTGAACATATAACTGCAAGGTATTGCAGTTGTTGGATATACAGTATATGTCGCTGTTACCGGCGCATCTGTTGTATTAATAAGCGTTCCGGTTATGTTAGCTGCACCAGAGCCTGAAGTACCGCCGGTAAATCCTGTTCCAGAAGGAGCAGACCAACTGTATGTTGTTCCTGAAGGAACAATATCTGTCCCGTTGACCGGGGCGACTGTGAATGCAGTTCCACTACAGGCCGTGATAGTCTTATCAGCAATGATTGGAACGGGATCTACAACTATGGTTACAGTAAAAGATAACCCGGGACAAGGAATAGGAGTTGTCGGTGTCAATGTATAGGTGGCAGTTTGAGGCATATTGGTCGGATTGGTTAGTGCCCCTGAAAACGCTGCTTGGTTAGAACCTGCTTGTCCGCCGATCAGTCCACCTGTTACAACTGGAGCCGACCAACTGTATGTGGTACCAGTTGGCACAATGGTTCCAGGAGGTGTATTTTCTGGTTGTAGCCAGAAGAAATTATTGCTGCATCTAGATATGGTCTGTGCAGGGATAACAGGTGTAGGGTTGACAGTTATGGTAACCGTAAAACTTGCTCCCGGACATGGTATGGTAGTGGTCGGAGTTACAGTATATGTTGCTGTAACCGGAGCATTTGTGGTATTGATTAGCGTTCCGCTGATGTTTCCAGCGCCAGCGCCTGAGGTGCCGCCTGTAAATCCTGTTCCTGAAGGTGCTGTCCAACTGTAAGTCGTTCCGGATGGCACAATATCGGTACCATTGACTGGGGTAACCGTGAACGGTGTTCCGCTACAGGTTGTTATGCTCTGATTAGCGATGGTTGGTGTCGGATTTATTGTAACTGTAACAGTAAAAGGTGTACCCGGGCAAGGTACGGGAGTTGTCGGTGTTACAGTATATGTCGCTGTTACCGGAGCATTTGTTGTATTAATAAGTGTTCCGCTGATGTTTCCAGCGCCAGCGCCTGATGTGCCGCCTGTAAATCCTGTTCCTGAAGGAGCTGACCAACTGTAGGTCGTTCCTAATGGAACAAGTTCGGTCGGGATAACTGTAAACGGTGTTCCGCTGCAGGTCGTGATAGTTTTATTGGCTATGCCTGGCGTTGGATTTAATGTTACCGTGACAGTGAATGGTGTCCCCGGACAAGGTATGGCAGTTGTTGGTGTTACCGTATATATCACTGTTACCGGAGCATTGGTTGAATTAATAAGCGTTCCGCTGATGTCCGCCGCACCAGAGCCTGATGCACCACCTGTAAATTGTGTCCCTGAAGGAGCCGACCAGCTATAAGTTGTACCTGTTGGAACAATAGTACCCGGAGGATTATTTGAAGGTGTTACAGTAAATGTTTCGCCGCTGCATACTGAAACAGTCTGGGCAGGTATGGTAGGCTTGGGATTAACATTTACATCAATCGTGAAACTTGCGCCAATACAGCTTCCTGATGTGGGTGTTATTGTATAAGTGGCAGTCTGAACGATGTTCGTCGGGTTTGTCAGGGTATCCCTGATGGATGTCTGGCCGGAACCTGCTCCGCCACCTGTTATTCCTCCAGTAACTAAAGGCGATGACCAGCTGTATGTGGTTCCTGCAGGTATTACGAAGCTTGGTGGGTTATTTGAAGGAAATATAAAGAATGGTTCTCCGCTGCAAATATTTAAAGCCATGGAAGATACTACAGGCGTTGGGTTAACGGTTACCGTTACGGTGAAACTTGCACCCGGGCAGGGTACTGTTGTGGTTGGTGTGACGGTATAAGTGGCCGTCTGAACCGTATTGGTCGGGTTTATTAGCGTTCCGGATATCGTCGTTTGTCCGCTTCCGGCTGCGCCTCCTGTCAAACCTCCTGTAACGGTTGGTGCTGACCAGCTGTATGTGGTTCCTGTGGGAACAATATCTGTTCCGTTGACAGGGATGATAGTGAATGAAGTCCCACCGCAAATTGTGGCCGTTTTATTCGTTATGACCGGCTTCGGGTTCACTGTCACTGTTAAGATAAAATCCGCACCGGTACAAGCAGGTCCAACAGGCGTTACAGTATAAGTGGCTGTTTGTGGAATGTTGGTCGGATTGGTGAGTGTGCCGGATATTGATGTTTGCCCGCTGCCTGAAGCGCCACCCAACAGCCCTCCGGTAACAATTGGTACAGACCAGTTGTATGTTGTGCCAACAGGAACTATTGTACCCGGAGGATTATTTGCAGGAGTGGTACTGAATGTTCCACCGCTGCATACTGATGCAGTTTGTACAGGAACTACCGGGGCAGGAGTGACCGTGACGGTTATAACGTTTGAATAGACTGCTGAATAAGTCGGCTCTGTTACTTCGGCACGGTAATATGTCGTAGTGATTAATGCGGGTGTGGTATAACTGGCAGTATTGCCACCAATGCCACCCGAGACATTTGTCCAGTTTGTTGTCCCGTCAGGAGATTGCTGCCACTGGATGCTACCGGTGTAGCCGGTCAGATTCATAGAAGCAGTGTATCCGGCGCAAATAATAGAATTATCATAGGCAGTTCCGGCAACGGGCTGAAGTGGTGCAAGAACAACACCCAACATAAATCTGTAGGAAAAAGTTGTCGGATCTTCTTCTATAAGTCCCGTTCCATCAATAGCTGATGAATAATAAGCACCCGAACGTATTGGATTTTCATTTTGCAATCCCAACGGGTAATATAGCGAGGTGCCCGTAGTGATAGCCATTCCTGCGTAGAAATCATCATCTGTTATTGTTGGAGGCGTGTTAATTGTAAAAGTATGCCAGGTACCAAGATCTCCCGCCTGGATTACATAATTGTCCGACTGTGCAATGATAGAGCCTGAGGAATTCAAAACAATTCCATAAATTGTATTTCCAACATTGGTTGGGTAATCATAAAGAAATGCCTTAATAGAATTCACATTTGCTGATCCTGTAACATGGTATTTTGATTCAAAAGCACCTGAAGCGCTTTGTGTTGGATCACTGAGCAAATATATACCAAAACCATTTGTTGCAGTTGCTGCAGATGAATATTCACAAGTATAATCGTTAGTGTTTTGTGTCCACACCTTGGTATTATCAGCATTATAATCATCGTTTGGCAAAGCAATCGTGATAGTTGTAGAACCGTTTGATAACGCCGTAAAATCATTAAAATAAACCACGGTATCATGTCCTGCAATTAGGGCTGGAACAAACTGGGTGTCGGTATAACTATTAGCGCCCGTAACCGTTAATGTTACAGGTATAGTTGCCGAATTGCTATACCCTGAGTTTACAATGTTTACTGATATTTGTTGAGGATTAGAGTAATATAATGAAGCATCACCCATGGAATATATTTCCCCTACTGTAAGATCGTTATCATATTTGGGAATAAACCTGAAAGTTCTCCCGGCATCCGGTTTTGGGCGAGTTGTTGGATTTCCGAAATTTAATGTTGCCGTTGTCGAATAATTGGCATTGGAAAAAGTAACATCACTCCATGGAGTGACAGAACCTTTATTTACAACCAGTAACTCGTTGTCAGCATTACTCGATCCTTTTAATCCACAGGCAGAGGTTTTAAATGCAGAAGCATTGGCTGAAGGTGTCCAGTCTCCATAAACAAATTCAATGATATTAATGGTTTCATAAAGCTTGATTTGAAACTGCATATTGTCGTATTGCTGTTCGGGAGAAGTTGTTTTATCCCTGACATTTTTATATTGTATGGTACAAATCCGGTTCGGAGCTGTCCCCGATGTATAAACCCGGTATTCCGGAGTTCCGGTCCCTGCCATCAGGTCGTGGTTAAATGCCGCAATCAAATCAACATCCGCCGTGTTTGTGCTGTTAAAAATCCCGTTATCGGCATTCTGAGCCCCGTCAAAAAACAAAGCTGCAGTTGATGGTGCCGTACTTCCTAATTTTATAAAACCGTTGGTATTTAAAACAAACTGTGTGAACAGTTGACAGTTATATTCAAAAGGAAATCCGATATTCTGAGCTGCTGAATTGGAGTCATCAAAATCTGAAGTTGTGATAACCGATCCATTCGATCCTAAATCAACATAAGAACCCGGAATGCTCTGAGCTTTGGACGCAAGATAATTTAATGACGAGCAGAGGAATAAACCGGTTGTTGATGCGTTTCCTTCCAATGCCGGAATCTTGTAACAATTGGTTCCTGAAGTATATTCGTATGCGGCGAAATAATAGGTGGTTCCGGGCATTAAGTTTGAAATATTCACCGATGTTCCGGTTCCATTGTAAATCACATAATTTCCGCTTCCAATTTCCGATCCTGAACCGAAGGAAGAATTAGCTGTGTAAGTTGTACCGCCGGTTGGATTTGAATTTACCGCACCGCCCTGTCTCGCCAAAATAATCACACCTGCTCCGTTGCCGCGTGTCCAGCCCAGGGTCATCGAATTATTATTTATTGCCGAAGGCGTGAATGAAGCAGCCTGTAATGTCGGGCTTGTGATGTTAACAACAACGGAGGACGTTGCTGAATTTACTCCGTCTGAAACGGTAACATAATAGGTTGTATTGACGGTTGGAGCTATTGTGGGGTTTTTTAACGCGGATGTGAACCCAGCTGGAGACGATGTCCAGGAATAGGTATATGCAGGAGTATGCTTTAGCCTCAAAATGGAATTGTAGGAATAGGGGGAGGTTAAATTTCCAACCCATCCAAATGTGCTTCCGCCGGAAGCCGTCACGTTAAGTTGTCCGGGACCGCCGCTGCAGATTGTAGTTGAGCTTGCAGAAGCAGTAGCAGAAAATGGAGGATTGTAAAATCCAACTCCATACATTGGAGCATTGGTGCCGTCCGGTTGCAGGTAAGCAGGATCGTTAAATTCCGACCAGCTCAGTCCACCATCATATGAATAGCTGATTCCGCTCCATCCTGCCCAACTAGCTGTGCCAACAAACATGTTATTGGTATTTGGAATATAACACATCGAATAATCATAGAAATGTCCCGTCGGGTTTAGTGTGTCCCAGGTTGCGCCTCCATTTGATGAAATAAGTTTAACCATTGTAAATGATTCGGTCATTATGTAGTCGGCACTTGATGCCACCACAAGCTTGCAACCCGAAGTAAATGGAGCAGTGGGCGTGGTGGCCCATGTTACCCCGTAATCCGTAGTTTTGTATATGCGGCCTGAAGAGGTTGCAAAGAAGCCAACACCTCCTGAAACAACGGAAATGGTCATAGGATTGGTGAAACCATATTCACCGGCAAGAATCAGGGGGTTGTTTGCATCCAATACCTGGGTCCAGGTAGCGCCGCTGTCGCTGGTATAATAAATTTCAAAATGATTGTTCACCGGGTCGCCATAACAGAATCCCTTGCCGTTATTCCAGAATTTTACTCCGTCAGGCCAGGAACCTGGCTGATTGAACATACCGGATAATGCCGTCCAGTTGGCTCCTCCGTCGGAAGTTTTATAGAAATACGTGGCATAAGTCGCCGTGTCGTAAGCACAGCAAAATGCTCTATTGTAGGATATACCGCATAAAACACCGGCTTTAACATTTGTTCCGAAACCATTATAAGTTCCGGGAGTCCAAGTGATACCTCCGTCGTTAGTGCGCGACATCGCCTGGGCAAATCTTCCCTGGCCTGAAACATTAATTCCATTAACCCAAACCACATTGCTGTCGACAACAGAAACCTGGTCTGAAGCAGTTAACGTTCCCGCCATTTGGGCGTTTTGTTGTGTCCATACACCATCATTATTAATCGACGGTGCCATTTTGTATACGCCATCACCTTGTGTACCGGCAAAAAGATCAGCGCCATTCGAGTATAATGCGCACACAAGATTAATTCTGTCTGCAAGCCCACCGTTACACTGTGTCCAAGTATTACCATTATTTTTCGAGAGGTATGCATTTCTCCATCCGCCGGCGTACAAATCTGTTCCATGAATACCTAATGATGAGATATAATCTCCGGAACTTACCTGAGTCCAGCTTGTGCCATTATTGGTTGAATGAAAAACACCATCCGATGTCCCTGCAAAAAGATCCCCTCCATTAATTAGAAGAGCATGTATTTCAGTGTTTGTTAACCCGACGCTGACAGAAGCCCAACTGGAACCATTATCGGTTGAAAGAAAAACACCGTTGCCGGTTCCGGCAAAAAGGTTGGACCCACTCACTGCCAAAGAACTTACAACAGTATTGGTTAATCCGTTGTTAACCTGTGTCCAGCTTGTGCCGTCATCGGTCGAAAGATAGGCGCCGTTATTTGTTCCGGCAAAGAGATTACTTCCGCTGACTGCAAGTGCATTCGTATATGCCCATCTGATAATAGTATTTCCTTGTGACCAGTTGTTCCCATTATCTGTAGAGCTCCATACACCTTCAGCGGTACCTGCAAAAAGATTGGCTCCATTTGCGGTAACAGACTGAACGCTGGTATATGACAAACCGCTTTGATTCCAGGTTACACCATTGTCAGAAGAAACATACATGCCTCCATAAGTTCCGGCAAAGAGTTTCGTTCCGTTTTGATATAAAGCTTGAGTCAGTTTATTATATAATCCGTTATTAACGGCAGACCAGCTGGTACCATAAGATGCTGAATAAAATATGCCGTCTGAAGTGCCTGCAAAAACATTGGCGCCATCTGCAATTATTGTGCGCACTGTATTACTTGTTATTCCATTATTAAGCGGAGTCCAGCTCGAACCATTATTATTGGAATAATAGGCTCCGCCGTTTCTGGTTCCGAGATACAAGTCAGAGTTGTATTTATATAAGGTCATAGCGTCCTGATTTGTAAGCCCACTGTTGACCTGCGTCCAGCTTGCGCCGTCATTTTGCGAACGGTACACACCGGCGCCCCAGGTAGCAGCTAAAATATTTGAACCACTTGATGCTATTGAATTAACGTATGATGTTGTCATTCCCGTATTGATCGGCGCCCAGCTCGAACCATTGTTGGTTGAAAGATATACACCATTTCCGCCGGTTCCTGCATATAAGTTTGAATTGTATACGTTTAAACAGGTAACGTTGGTATTGTTCAGTCCGTTATTGACGTCTGTCCAACTGTTGCCGTTATCTGTTGAGAGAAAGACCCCGCCGGGTGTGCCGGCAAAAATATTGGAGCCAATTATTGCCAGCGAAGTAATTTCAGTATTTGTCAGCCCGGTATTGACTTCAGTCCAGTTGGCCCCATTATCTGCCGACAAAAAAACACCTGAACCTTTGGTTCCGGCAAAAATATTTGTTCCACTTATTGCGAGTGCACCGATCCATGGGTGCGTAAGCCCATTATATACAGCGGTCCAGGTCGCACCATTATTTGTCGATAAAAAAACACCGCCGCCAAAAGTTCCGGCAAAAGTATTCGATCCACTGATGGCAAAACAAGAAACGCTACCTCCCTGGGGCCCGTTGGTTGGGGTCCATTGTGCATTTGCAGTATATGCCAAAATAAATAAAACTGTAAAAATGAATGTAAATTTTCTCATCTTAAATTGTCAGTGTTTATAGTGCTGACGCCGCACTTTTAATAATTATTTTTAGTCCAAGATCATATTTCAGCAGTTTCTTATGGTTGCATATAACGGCCCCGGGCATTCTGCTGTGCGGTTTCCCTGCCTTGTCTTAATGTGATACGGTGTCTGTTCACAACTTTCCTGTCAACGAAGAACGTGCCGCATTGCAGAAAGCCCGTGCTATGGGCTGGTTTAATTACCTTTTATGTTAATATTTAATAATAAATTCCTTTCTAAATTATATAATCAACATCCATCCGGAGGAAAAAAACAACACTGACTGTTTGCACAATAATCTGTATAGCCTGACTGACCGATACTGCCTAAATGAATTATGGTATTGCCATTATTAGCATCCATGGCAATTGAATTCCAAAAAACATTAATTCCTGAAGGGCTAATGACTTCTATTTTATAGGACGTTGTTTTGGGTAAATTAATTTTTACAGAAATTTCCGTATTAGGATTGAGAACAAAATTACTGATCACAGAAGGCGAACTATTATCTACCGGTGTAATTTTCAAACTTGTGAATTGAACAGGGTCTCCCATCGGATTACTATTGATTGTAACAGTGTGATTTGTTGTAGCAGTTAGTGCAGGAGTATCATCAGTATCCTTATTACACGATGTAATGCCAGCTATGCATACCGTAACAACAAGAAGAATAGCTGTGGTCAAAAATTTTTTCATTTGATTTTTTTTAATTCCTACTCGTTTGGCTTTTCGGTGTCGCCCCGTTTTTGTCATGGTGCCTGGTCTCCATGTTTTATTTTGTTTTCATGTATGTATATATGAAATCCCTGCCAGAATATCCATATTCATTTCCATTGGCAAAAAATAATCTGATGCCGTTTGAGCAAAAGATATTTCCATTGCAAAAATTGATAATACCAGAAGTAAAAGTTTTCTCATGCTATTTTTGTCAGTGTTTATAGTGCTGGCGCCGTACTTTTATTAATAAAATGTTAATGATATACATCATAACAAAAGTAAAAAGTGCCTGCCAGATAAACAAAATAGCGAAGAGGTATTTATCTGGATAATTCCGGCATTTATGGGGGGTGAAAAAAGCTAAAATCAGATGCTGATTACTTTGTTCTTTATGGCCCAAACGACCATCTCTACCATATTTTTCAGCTCAACATGGTAATTTTCAGAAAGTTTCCTTTTTATATTATCTTTAAAAGATGTTATAACATCTTCAGAGATACACATCTTTGAAGCAATTTCTTTAGCGCTAAGCCCTTGAGAAAGGTATTTTATGACATCAATTTCACGTTGGGTCAACCCGAAATTCCGCTCCTTTTTCAGAAATGATATCATCTTTTTCTGATTGTTGATAATAATACGGGTAGCTTCAATAAAATTGAACGTTTCTCCCAGGTAAAATCCTCTTCCCTGCATTACTTCTTCAATGGCTTTACCTATCTGATCTATGGAGGAGTCCTTCAATATATAGCCATCAGCGCCTGCATCAATGGCATCTATGACAAACTGATAATCCAGGCCCCCTATTTGTGATCCTGTCATAGCCGATAAAAGAATGATCTTAATGTGGCTGAAATCTTTATTTTTTTTCAAAGATGCGGTAATTTCTATGCCTGTCTTTCCTGGCATTAGGTAATCAATAAGGATAAGGTCGGGAAGGGGTGAAGTGCTCAGTAATTTCGTCAATTCCTCTTCACCGGAAGCTTCACCACATACTTTGTAGTGCGGGAATGCGGCTGCAAAATTCAGAACCAGCCCATCCCTGAATATTTTATGATCGTCAACTATTAATAAGTTTGTATTCATCGGCCTCTTTTATTAATTTTTGTATAACGGCATCGTAAAACTGATACAGGTACCTTTCTTTTGTCGTTCAATCCGGATTTTGCCACCCTGCAATTCAATAAAAAACCGTATCAGCGAAAGCCCAAGCTTGTTATTGTTGGTTGTATCATGCAAACTGTTTTCTTTCATGAACCTGTCAATAACTTCCTGATCGATTCCTGGGCCATTATCTGCAATGCTGATACGCATATTTTCTCCTTCAAGACAGGCTTCCACGGTAATTTCCATGACGGTCCCGCCATGTTTTAATGAATTGTCAATGAGGTTCCTCATGATGAGATCCATCATGTCAGGATCCGCCAGAATATAATCCCGTTCAATTTTTCCCTGTTTGATTTTACTCCCTTTCTGCTTTGCGGCAGGTGAATAAAGGTTAACAGCATTGTCGAACATGCAGGATATACCGACCTTTTGAGGATTGCATTTCAGGGTTCCCCTCTGAATGCTGGCCCAGGACAACAAATTGTCGAGTAATAATCTGCGGCGGTGGTTCTGCAGGCCAATTTCTTTCAACGAATCCGTCAGTTCTTCCTGACCTAATTGCTCTGCTTTCTGTATGGCAGGTTTCAGCAAAAGGTCGGTAGCGAAAAGCGGGCCTCTCAGGTCGTGCGCAATGATGGAAAAAAACAGGTTACGGGTTTGATCAAGCTCACGCAGATATTCATTGGCTTTTTTATTACTTCGGTTTGAACGGAAAAGCAAAACTCCTATAATGCTTAAGAGGAGTGCCAGGGTTAGGAAACCCCAAAGGATAAATTTGTTTTTACGCAACTCTATGAAATAGGCATTCCGTTCATGGTCAATATGTGCCTGGTTCGTTATCTGCCTTCCCAGTTTGTTGATCCAGAAATATTCACGGTTCTTCATAAAATTACTCAGCTCAGCTGTAAATAAAGAATCGCGAATGCTTAAAAAACTTCGCAAATTATTGGCAGCAGATTCTCCGTCTCCTGTTTTCATCAGCGCTAAGGATAACAAATAAAGGCCGTCTGCTTCCCCGTATTTATCACCTTTAATTGCGGCTTCAGAAAGTGCTGTTTTTAGTTCATTTATGCAATTGTTGAATTTGTTCAATGCATAGCAGGCACGGGCAATTTTAATGCGGCCGGAGATGTTACGGCTTGTGTCTCCATGCATCTGTTCCAGCCTGAAGGCTTCTGAAAAATCTTCCAGAGCTGATTGGTGATTTTGCATTGCCGAGTATATTTCTCCCCGGTTATAAAGCGTCAGTGCCAGAGTGGAAGAATCATTTACCCGGAAACATTCATTTATTGCCTGGTCAGATTCTTTTAATGCCGACGGGTAGTTTTTCTGGTAATAATATGTGCACGCCTTGTATAGCGATAGTTTTAGAAGATATGTATGGTCTTCGGCCATTTTGAAATAAATTCCGGCTTGTTCGAACAATCTTGTGGCTTCCCTAAAGCTTTCCGAATCATAGTAAGAAAGAGCGTTCCAGAATCTGACAATACCGGCCTCCCTATACATTCGCAATTCTTTGTATCTGTCGAAGGCATGCCGGTACCAATCGATGGTTCCTCCATGCAGTTGTTTCCTTGACTGATAAAGTAATCGCAGCGTGTCACGGCTTACAGCATCGGGATAGGTGTGGATAATTATCTTTGGCATTCCTTCTCTTTGCTTGAAGCATGTTCGTAATACTCCAATAAAATCATTGATGCCTTTTTTATAACCTAATCTTATGCTCATATTAAAACCGGCATAGCAAATATTGGGTTCTTTTCCGACATCCCATGCACCTTCCTTTTCAGAGCATAGTATGGCATATTCGTAGTATTTTCTGACATTGATCGTATCATCAGTTACCTCTTTTGAATGGGTGACCAATACGTCATAAAGCGTGTCAATTCTGGATTTTGGCTGTCCCCAGGAGTTTATAAAGACGCTTTGCAAAAGAATAAAACAGATAATTGATAATTTAGGTGTCCTCATACTGTAAACATAACACAAATATACTTATTTTTGAATCGAAGTTTGTAAGATAAATTTAAAAGTGTTGATTTTTTGGATGTAAATTATTGAAATCTCAGTTAATGCACGGTAAAGGGAAAAATATAAAATTTTATCGTATTTCGATTTGGGCTTTTGTGATATTGGTCATCGCAGGCTCATTGTTCTGGATACTGATCGCCGACAATGATTCTGCTGATGATGAGATGTATAGCCCCGCCGATGATATTGCCCGAAATGACGGAACGTTTAAATATCCTTGCCCGATGGAATCAGATCCGGGATGGGGAGAAGCCATATTTCCGTGGCATATGGTGGATGGCATCAGGGTACGCGGCAATTATTGGGCTTATGGCCTCGCATTTACAGGCGGGCGCGAGGGTTATGAAGATTCTTGTGGTTGGCGGCAGGCTACCATTGATTTTGGCGAACCCATGCAATTCAACCGAGTGGTGATATGGCATGCCGGCGATAATGTCGGTATCCCTGTTTATTATCTTCGATGCTGGAATGATGGACGAAAAGATTGGGATACGCTGCTTTGCAGAACTGATATGAGTTTACGGACAAGTGAATTCAAAGCAAAGCATCAGATGAGTATTCCTGTGGAAGATACCTTTCCTACCGTTGTTACACGCAAAATACAGTATTTGTTTAATAATTGCAACACAGACCACGGCTGGATTAACGAATTCGAAGTTTACAATGATGCGAAGGGTGCCAGGCCTGAATGCCTGGAAGTAAAAAATGGTGTCAGGAAAAAATAATCCAAATCACTATTGTCCGGCTAAAATATTTCAAATTTATGAAAAGCACTACCATCCGCCGCGGCGGAGTTACTTTCAGGTATTATTAAGAAAATGACCTTCACTTTTTTTGATGATGTCCGCCGCGGCGGATGCTTTTCATCAATTTATTTTACCTCGATCCTAAAGGATGTAAATTGCTGAAAAATCAATTCTTCCTTTAGGATAAGAGGTGAAAGACGAATTCAATTATTTACATCCTTTTTTGAAGATATATTTTTACCGGACAATATTGAATCCAAATAAAAAGTCTGGCTAATCTTCCTGTATCATCTTATAATGGCAGCGCAGCACAACAATTTTTTTATTTCTGAAAAACAAAATCCTCGATGTCTATGAGTTGCCTGTTGTTGTTTAATGACAGGGTGTACTCTTTTTTCTTTTGCATGGGTGTTCCGTAATTTGTAAAAACCTGTACGTTGACGGTAACTACCTTTTTGACATCTTGCCTTCCCGAACCGTAATAATTTACCTGAATTTTATAAGCGCCTTTTTTAACATCTTTCATCAAAAATTCCTCCGGGCCATAGCCTCTGGTGTAATCGGGTGAAAGATATCCGCCGAATTTCGGATGACGGTTGCCGTAAAAACACCGTTCCTGGTTTGGTCCGGTTACCCAGAGGTCCATATCCGTGTTGTCAGCGTCCCAGTTTAAAACTACCCTTAAATCAACCGGCAGGTTTTTTATCAGGCGTTTATCAATTTTAGAAAGATCGATTTTATCTCCAACGGAACTAATTATTGCGCTGAGTTCTCCGATTACGATCGATTCAAATCCCGGAAACCTGCTGTCCCATTCTTTGGTGAGCACGGTATACAGCATGTCCACAGCCTCCTGATATTGGCCGTTTTCATAAAAGGCAAGCCCGAGATCCCGGTATGAATGAGGCTCTTCCGGCCTTAATTTTAAGATATCCTGGTATTTCAGTAGGGCATATTCTTTTTCACCGAACTGCTGAAGTTTCCGTGCCAGTATCCTTGACAACTCATGGTTCTGAAGCTCAATTTCTGCGAGATTAGACAGTATTTTAATTGCGTTTTTGCATTGTCCGGCTTTAAGGCAGGCATCCGAAAATTCAGAATAAAAAGCGGAAGAGCTTATATATTCGGGTTTTAATACACAGTATAAACTGTAAATATTCTCTACCGGTACCGAATCCAGCTTTGTTGCCCATGGGCTTGGTTCCGGTTGGGGATAATTTTTTTTGTCAGTGTAAATATGGGAATTTGAGCTGTTGCCATATATTATTTCCTGCCGGGAATTAAGGCCAGAGTATCCTGCGGTTTTTATATCGATCACACCGCCGGTAACATCTCCGAATTGTGCCGGTATGCCACCGGTATATACCGTTATTTCGCTGATGGCCGATTGTGGAATATGCTGCAGGCCGTTCACCCTGACACCGTCAATGAATATGGCATTTGCATCGCTTCGTGCACCTCTGAAATTAATATCCTCGCCATTTTCAGTTGCATAAACACCGCCGACAGTTGAAATTATTTCAGTAACCGATCTTCCTGGTATTTTTTCAATATCAGATGAATTGATAGTGATAGATGATGTTGCATCCATGGAAATTATAGGAACAGAATAATCAATAATTTCAAATGCAGATATTTCAATACTTGACTGCCGTAATGGAATTTCAATGTTTGAAGGCGCTGTAACGGTCACTGTGGCGCTGGTGTATCCGATGTAACTAACATTGATCCGGGAATTTGGCGCGACATTTATGGAGAAATTTCCATCAATGTCGGAGGTTGTTCCCGAGGTATTATCTGAGGTGACAATCGCCGCAAATGGTATCGGTGCTCCTGTTTCTAAATCTACGACCCTGCCTGTAATGGTGATTCCTCCGGCCTGGTTGCCCGGAATGGTTCTGATAGTGGTTTGGTTTGCAGCAGCATTGGCGGGACTTGTATTGCTGTTTGCAGCAGATGGAGCATCCGGAATTATTGGGCTGGTAAATTGAACCGTGCCGGAATTTGTACTTGATTTAGTATCATCGTACTGGCCTAATCCGTTCCACCAATTCATTTTTTGGTTGTAATTTTTTAATAACCGGTTAATTTTCGAACTGAAATTTTCTTCTATCGCAACTTTTTTTTGCTTCAATAATGCAAAGTATTGTTCCTGCATTTCAAGAGGCGGAAGTATTTCGTACAACACATAATCGCTTATGGAATCCAGCACGATCAACGAAGTATTGCGCGTTACGATGGAATATTTCTTGCCCGTTTGGGTTATTTCAGCGTCGTTATTTTTAAAGTCCACCTGAAGGTCTTTTATTTTTTTCTGAGCCCAAATCCGTTCAACAATTCCGTTTGTTGGGAGCGAGTCCTGTTGTATCAATATTTCTTCACTGGCTGTTATACTCTTGCCATACCCGAAGTTGAGCTTTATCGTCACTTCCGGCTTTTTAATAATACCGGCAAAAGTTATGTTGCCGTTGCAGATTACAGGCATGGACGGGTACACATCTTCAATGTCATTCGTATCAAATTCGGCCGAAATAAACCGGAGGTTATTGTTTGATAATAGTTCAATAGCTTCGGCGGTTGTTAGTTTAGTCAGGTTTATATATTCGCCCGAAGTTCTGTTTGCGATAAAATTCAGATAGGAGTGTTCTGCCGTATTCGATGAATTGACAGCGATTACCGGAGTATTCGAAAGCCTTATTTCTGATTTGCCAAAATTACTGATTCCATCGCTGAACAGAAGTATTTCATCGCATGGGTACAGATTGAAATCAAGCGCCCCGAGTTGTGTGCCTCCGTCATAATAAGTGTTTTTAATGGCATTCAAAAGGTTAACGCAGTTGCCCTGGATGATTTCGAAGTCAAGGATGGTATCGATCTCATTGCTGAATTGTATCAGTTTTGCGTGAACGTTATTGCATTTTTTTAAATAGTTTTCCAACAGTAAAAGCTCCTTATTTGTATCCCGCGATGCTTCTGATCCGGATGCATCCCAATAAATACAAAGGTGTTCCGGTAATTTTTTAGGCGTGTTTTGCCGGGGCTTGAAAATATTTATATAAAAAAACGATTTATCATCTACTTTGCCCGCTTGTGAATACACGAAGTTATTTTCAGCAGGCACAGGAATGCTGATTTCAAGATCGTCCTGAGCATTGTAATTGTCTTTTGTAAGTTCTGCTATATATGAAACAATATCTTTATTGAATTTCAACTGATCCCAGGCTGCCGATTTTACAACGGGTTGGTTTTTTGTGTTAAACACCCTGAAATTTATCAGAAATGAATTTATAGCGGTGCTGAATTCAAGGGGGATTTTATAAACATAAGCATGGTCTTCGGTTTTTAATTCCTGTTCGTAAGCGATAACAATTCTTTTTGTTCCTTTTGCAGGGATAGGGAAGATACGTGCTTTAAAATTATTTCCGGGCGTCCATTCCAGCAATGCCGGATCAATGCGCCGGCGGACGATGGCTTCAAAAACTTTCTGTCCTTTTTGTTTTTCCACCACCACGCCCTCACGCAATTTCCCTTTGATCTCCATGGCAAACCTGCTGACCGTTTGGCCTTCGGCAAGAGGGAAAACCAGTTCTCCTTCTAATTGCCTGCTGAGGTCATTGAAGAATGTCATATCCATGGTGGTAACGGCTATGTTATCCACCACTTCAACCTTCAACTCAAACTTGCTTAGCTTTAAAGGTGTTTGTTTCCCGGTTTCGGGATTGCTGATCATGATGCGCGGGCCAACAAGCCGGATGCTATCACCATTTTGAGCAAAGGAACCCATGCAAAGCAGCTGGATGGCTATTGCATACAGAATTTTTTGGTAGTGATTTTTCATAGTAGTAAAATTTTCACCAAAAAGATTGGCTGGTTTGTTTTACTAAAATATACAGGAAGGATTTATGAAAGCAGCAGATAAAGTTATGGTTGCTTTTTGATAAGTAAAAGGTATTTTTTTACAAGAAAGCGGAATTTTTCAATTTGAAAAGGCCAAATGCGGATAGCAATAATGGCAAATAAGAGAAGTAGATTGTTTATTTACGCTATAACATATTATTCGTTATAAGCGGACTGTTAATCTTCCTGTATCATCTTATAATGGCAGCGCAGCACATCATGGTTTTTCACATCACGCAGGTGGGTTCCGTTACCACGGCACCATTTAAACTCCTTGCAGTCGGCACATAAGCCTTCTTTTGCCCAGCTGCGGTCGCGCATGGGCTGGAATTTATTGTTCCAGACATCGATGAAATCATCTGTGTAAATGTTGCCTTGCGTAAAAGACTCGCGGTTGATGTTCGGGCAAGCGCAAATGGAACCATCGGCGAGTACCGAAGCGATGTTGACTCCGGCGCGGCAGAAGAAAAAGCTGTCGCGGACCTCCGCTTCATAGTCACCCAGAAAACCTTCGCAGCCAAAGCTCGTTTGTATGATGCCTTCTTGACGGTTTGCTTTGATAAAATCCAGCACATACCGGAATTGTTCATTGCTGAGGCTGAGCAAAGGATTTTCCTTAGCCCGTCCGATTGGGCATATGCTGAATAACCGCCAGCGTTTTACGCCCATACCGATCAGGAACTTTTTCAATGCAGGCAGCTCCTCAATATTTTTCTGGTTGACACACGTTACCACGTCATAAACGATTTTGTCACCGGCGTTTACGGCCAGTTTTATGGCGTTCACCGCTTTTTCGAAACTGTGTTTGTTGCCCCGCATCCAGTTGTGGCTTTCTTCAAAACCATCAAGGCTGACCGTCATGGAGCGCAGCCCGCTTTTCAGAAGGCGCTCAAACCGTTCTTCCGTCATCGCGTAACCGTTGGTGACAAATCCCCACGGATAACCCTGTTTGTAAAGTTCCATGCCACATTCTTCAAGATCTTTGCGCATAAGCGGCTCACCACCAGTGATGACGATCATCACTTTGTGCGGATCATAAACCTCCTTGACACGCGCGGTAACCTTCAGAAAATCCTGATAGGGCATGTCTTTAACCCCCGCTTCGCTGCGGCAGTCGCTGCCGCAATGGATGCAGCTGATGTTGCACCTCAGCGTGCATTCCCAGAAAAAGTAAGAGAGTTCATGCAGTTGGGACTGCACGTTGACATACTTGCTGAACACATTCAGTGCAACGCGTTTTCGAAAGCCGGGACTGTGATTTTTCAAGCTATTTGGGTTTTTCCATTTGTTTGTAATCGGCAGGCGGGCCGCCGTATTTAACAACGTGACGGGTACGGCATGAAGTATAACCCAATAAAATAATTCCTGAAATAAGGAACATTATTGTTGCCGGGTTTATAAATCGCATCCTGAAATTGCTATAATGCGGCTTTTTTACCATAAGGTCAATCGTTATAAGAATTGCTGGGAACTCCGTATTCAGCAATAGGATGTGGGTTCATCGGGATGCCATATTTAGTCATAGGTGTGCTGGGCTGATATGGGTTTTTTGGTTTTTTAGCTTTTTTGGCCTTGGCGATAGAATCTGCTTTGGCAATGGAATCAAGGCGTGCCTGTTCGAGTTGAGCTTTAGTAGTTGAATCAGCTATTGCAATGGAATCCTGCAGCGCTTTCACCTTTACCATGGAATCGCTGATCCGGGCAGCTTTTTCTTCTTCAGAAGGTCCGTTGTTACAACGCGAGAAAAACAGCAGGCTAAGGCTGCCGAAAACTACCAGCGTGTAATAATAGAAATGTGATTTGATTTTTAGAATTTTCCGGTTGATTTTCATGGTTATGGTTTGCGTACTAAATTAACATCCGTTTTATGTTCCAGGGTACTGATATCTGTGGAGTTGACTTCAAAAGTAATATTTTTTTGATAAAAACTTCCGTTTTGGGCGCCGTCCGTATCTGTAAATATCAGGGAGCCTTGCTGAGTCTCGTGTGTATACTTGTATATGCTGTAATTTCCCTGCAGGCCTGACTGTGCCGTAAGGGTATCGTTTGGTACAAAAGTCAGTTTAATATTGATATTTTTGATTGGTTTCAGGGAATCTTCCGACAAAACGGTACCGTGAAAGTTGAGGTAGTAATCTGCAATTACTCCATATTCGGCAACAGGTGCGCCATATTTGGTGCATGATAAGAGCATACTGAAACCTGCCAGTCCCATAAACTTTAATAAATACTTCAGGTAAACAGCTCTGGTTTTCAGCAAAAATATTTTTAATGTTTTCGGCATAAACAGCGGCTAATCTTTGGGTGTCAGTTTGACGTCTACTTTACGTTCTGAATTGTTCATATCCCTGAAATTCAGCACAACGTCAACGGTTTTTGTTTCATATGCCCCATTTTGTATGCTGTCAATATCGGTAAAGATCAGTTTGACATTTTGATTTTCATAAGTGTCGTAACGGTAAGCATAATAGGCACCCGACTGGTTGGTTGCCGAAAAGGTGGTATCATAAGGCCCGCTTGTTAATTTGACTTGTATGCCGGGGATCGTGTGTTGATCAATTTCGTCTGTTACCACACCCCTGAATTCAAAATCCGAAGAAATAATTCCATACATGGCCATGGGGTCGTTGTGTTTTACACACGAAACCAGGAAGCCAAACCCGACTATACTTAAAATCCGCAGGCAATTTCTGATGAACGCAGCGCGGATTTTCAGGATACGAAATCTGTTGTTATTCATGACGCGAATGTTTTAAGTTCATAAAAAAGATGCGGTTATTATGAAGAAAATCAATTGAAAGAGTCCGCATAATTAAAATTTTATAAGGGGACAAAATCTTACAAAAATTGTACCTAAAAACTTATTCGCAGGGTTTATCTTTTTTTAATTTTAATCCGAAATAATAAGTCGTTTTACTTTCAAAATACTGGTCCCAGCTTTCATATTTTGATTTTGCAAAATCATTTTCAGTAAGCGTTATAAGCTGGCGTGAAGGCTGGAAATCACCTTTGTTTTCCTGGACGTCGGTATCTTCGGCAATGAGAAAATAATTCTGATTAGATCGAAGATTCAAATTATCGATGCTGAAATTGCCTTTTTCATCCGTGTAAACTTCTAAATCTTCGTTCTCACTTGTGGCTTCTGTCGCTCTAAGGGTTATTTTAATTTTTGGAATGGCATCTTTGCATTTTTCAGATATAACAATTCCTTTAATAAGGTAATGATTTTCAACAACCCCATACTGGGCGGCTACTGTTCCTGAAAAACCAAATAGGAGGGCGATTACTGAAAACAACCATTTATTGAATTTGAGTTTCATAATTTATTTTTTACGTATTAAACATCAAATTTACTGATTTTATTATTGATTCCCAAACCGAATAAAGAAAAATCATATTTTATCGGGTCATTAGGATCGAATTTTTTGAGTGTGTCGGTCAGCTCTTCAACAGCTTTCCAGTTATTCAGTTTTATTTTTAACAGGCCCAGTTCGCGCGAGGTATTTCCTGTATGGACGTCAAGCGGGCAATACAGTTTTGAGGAGGGAATTTCTTTCCAAAGGCCAAAGTCAACACCTTTGCCGTCGTTACGGACCATCCACCTCAGGAAAAGGTTGATGCGCTTGCAGGCGGAGTTTTTTACCGGGCTGGAAATATGTTTTTCACTTCGTGGAAAATGAGTTATTTCGTAAAATGCTTTTCGGAAGGCTGTAATGGCAGGGCCGATGTCGCCGTGTTGTTTGTATGCAGCAGTAAAAACCTGCTCCAGCCCCTGATGTTTAAGGTAAATATTTCTCAAAGATCTGATAAAGAACCTGCAATCCTCTCCATCGAAGGTGCGGTGAACAAATTTTCCAAACTGATCCAGGTCGTTTCTTGTGGCGGCTGTAATAAAATTATAGGGCTCATTATCCATCATCTGCAGCAGTTTTGTGGCGCTGCGGATGATCTGTGGCCTTTGGCCCCAGGCAAGCATGGCCGCAAAGAACCCTGCGATTTCTATGTCTTCTTTTTTTGTAAAAAGGTGCGGAACGCATATAGGATCATTGTCAATAAAAGCCGGTGTATTGTATTCTTCAAATTTTTCGTCGAGCAGCTCTTTAAGTTCGTTATCGGTCATATCATTGTTATTGTGATTCATATTTTTGTTTTGTGAGTCTTTTGTTCCCTGACTGACATCAGTCGTCCGGGTTTGTTAGAAAATTAAAATATATCGGCTGCAGAGAAAAAACCATAATTTATTTTGTGTCTTTTTCACCGAAAACGATAGCGGTATAAATATAAATGTCGGCATCTTTCCATCCGGTCCATCCGATGCCTGCTTTGTCCTGGGCGCAATGACCCAGAAATTCTTCTTTTGTCCACCCTGTTTCGGTGGCCACCTGAGGCAGGAACGTCCCGCCTCTTCCGTCTTTCATGATATAAATGCCATGCGTGCCCAGTTCAATCTCATCCGTTGATTTAATAAGTTTAAGTGGCGAAAGTACTGAAATCTCAATATCAATGGCCCCTAACTCATCGGTAGTAACTTTATCAAAGCGGTAATCTTCTGTTGATGCGGATTTTGCCATATCCTGAATGGTTATGTACAAAGGCTTTTTTGCAGTGAATTGTCCAATGCAGCCCCGCAGCTGTCCGTCTTTGTGCAGTGTTACAAAAGCGCCACAATTTTGTTTAATGGTACTTGAAAATCCTGACGTTTCAATTACAGGAGTTTTACCATATTTGATATATTCGGTGAGGGTGTTGCGGGCTATTTCAAGCAGATTTTTTTTATCTGCCTCTGTTAGTGAGAATTCCTGTTCTTTTTCAATTTTACCGGTAACAGCCATTGCATTGTAACCTACCACGCGTGAAGTATCACCGTAATCAGGCACATCGCCGGAATTTTTATAATCCAGTTTGCTGATTTTAACATTTTTGAGATTTTCGGTAATGTACAGAAGTGTCAACACCGATGACCAACCGCAAAGGCTGGTAGCTAAATTCGGGATATCTAATTTCTCATTGTATTTTAAGGTCTCCAGCAGTGTTTTTGTGGAGTTGCTTTCTATGGCTTTAGCGGTAAGGCTATCAACCATCACAGCGCTTTTATAATCCGGATAATGTGAAAAATCTGTGCTTATCACAAACAGGTTGCGACTGTTGAAATAGGGTGCCAGCGTTTTGGCGATTTTTTCGCAAACAGCAACATTGTCTGTCCCGATAATTATTGGAACGATACGGAACGGCTTTTTCATTTTATACTGCAGAAAAGGAAGTTGTACCTCAAGGCTATGCTCAAACCAATGTGCGTCCGGGTAGTTTTTTATAATGGGATTTTCTTCTATAAGTTTATTGGCGAGCGCCGTATCCACCTGCACCGTTCCCAGGGGCGTGATAAAATTTCCTTCGCTGTAAACCGAGGCCGCATCGAAATAAGAACTGTGGCTTGATCCGATAACAAAGATGTCGGTATAATCTTTATTCTCATCGATCTGATTAAAAGCAGTTGCGGCAATTTCTCCTGAAAATACGTAACCTGCGTGAGGTGAAATAATGGCGAGGACATCCGATTGTTGTTTGGGTAATGCATTGTCAAACAGTGTTTTCAGGTCTTTGGTGAGCGTGACCGAGTCACCGGCATAAAATTTTCCGGCAACGGCCGGCTTGCGGTCGTTCCCGGGCAACTCCTTATTTTGTGAATTACAACTTTCTGCCATAACAATAATACTTATGAAGGTTATTACTAAAATCCGGTTCATGAGTAATGTATTTATACAAAGTTACAAAAAAATCGGTGTTAATATGTAATATATTTGTAGCACTGATTAAATAGAAAAAAATCTTAATTTTGGGAATTCAAATTTTATTATGGAACAACATACCGAAGTAAGCAGTAACACGATCATACAACTTGAAAAAGTATCTGTCTTTCAGAATAATGTTCTTATCCTCGCAAATGTTAATATGGCGATTGAGCGCGGAGAGTTTGTATATCTTATCGGCCCGACAGGAAGCGGCAAAAGCAGCCTGTTGAAACTAATTTATGCGGACCTCCCCGCAAGGGACGGTATCGCTAAGGTTGCCTCTTTTGATTTGCTAACCATCAAAACTAAACAAATACCTTTTTTAAGAAGGAAGCTTGGCATTGTATTCCAGGATTTTCAGTTACTGACCGACAGGACTGTGAATGAGAACTTACTTTTTGTGTTGCGCGCTACAGGATGGCATGACAAAAAGGATATACAGGATCGTATCACGGAAGTTCTGGATAAAGTTGCCCTGACAGGAAAAGGGCCGAAAATGCCCAACCAGTTATCTGGTGGTGAACAGCAGCGTGTAGGAATTGCGCGGGCACTGCTCAACCATCCGGAAGTAATCCTTGCCGATGAGCCCACAGGCAACCTTGACCCCGGCACTTCAGAAGACATACTGGAATTGCTGATGAAAATAAGTAAAACGGGAACAGCGGTATTTATGGCCACCCACGATTATTCGTTGTTCAGAAGGTTCCCGTCGCGTACGCTGCGGATCGAAGACGGGCGTTTGCTGGAAAAGCAGGTTGATTAATCCCAAATTCCGCCATATTTTTCTCATACTTTTTTGTTTGCCCAAAAAAGTATGCAAAAAAAGGCATCCTGTCGAACGCTTCATCCCGCTCTGAAAAAAAACAAGAAAATTTAAAAAAAAGTAGTCCCGACTGCGCGCAGTCGGGAAACGCAAGCGCCTTTTTTTATTTTCTAAGTTTTTTTCATTCACCCCACCCACGCTACATAGTAGTCCTTCGGACCGCACGACAGGAAAAGCCTGCGCTCCAATTATCTGCTAACCTTTCCTGAAAAACCGAATTGTTTTGTAGCCCACCGCGGCGGACCGATTGGTTGGCGGAGCGTTGGCATGCCCAGACGGCGGGCCAGTATTGGGGTGAATCAGAAAATATTAGAAAATCTTCAAAGGCGCCAAAGGCGTTTTCCGTCCGCACTCGCGGATGGAACTACTTTGAATAGATTTTCAATATTTTCTGAGAGAGGGCTGTAGCATCGTCTGGGTTGTCATTTTCTTTGGTTCGTTTCTTTTGGACAGGCAAAAGAAATGAACACCCAAATCTAAAAAAAATACATTTTTTTATTAGTTAGATGTTTTATTACACTTTATTGAAGTATTCAAATTCAGATTAATGGAAAAGCAGATGTATGAGCGCTTCGGCATTATGGTCGTTGGAAAAGCCATTATGCAGCAATATCTCTTCGCGCCTGGCATTTTCTGAAAGGTCATAATCTTTTGCAAAGAGGTTTTTTAACTCAGATTTAAATTCCGAAGCAGTTTCACGGCAAATACACAGGCTTTCGAGCCCGGTTTTTTCTATCATGGGCGTGTTGACAAGGCAATACCTGCCGCGGAAAAGCGCCGCCAGTAATTTAAGTTTGATCCCGGTTGATTGAAAAGTCGGTAGTATGTTTACATGGGCGTCACTGATCAGCTTATAAATATCTTCACTATCGAGGCCGGTTTTCAGCACGATATTCTTTTTGCCTGCCACGGCAGTTTTCAATTCACGGGTTGGTTTGTTCCCGGCAATTATTAGCTTTATTTTCAGGTCGTTGAAAACCTCTTTGGCCAGAAATAAGGCAGCCTCGTTATTTTCACCCACCTCGAGGCTCCCATGATAAAGCGCATATGCGCCTTTTCCTGTTTTGGATGTAATACTTTCGTTTGGATGAAAGGCCGAAACAGTCTTTACATTTTTGAATTTCTTGGAAAAATAGTGGGCATCATTCATTGAAATGGCTGCAAGGCCATCGGCGTGTTCCAGGATTTTTTCAAAACGGGTCAGTTTGCTCGCTTCGTTTTGGTAATAATAACGTTTGAACATGCTTTTTTCAACACGCGCAAGGTTTTCGTAATAAACATGCTCGATATTGTGGGTCCTGACAATTTTTTTCCTGTTCTTAAGCTTCTTGTTATTTAAAAAGTAACAGGAGTGCAGGCCTTCAAAAAGTATTGGGTAATTATCGTGCAGCAGGTTTTTCAAAAGCTCTTCCGAATACCGTGTGGCAACAATAAATGGCAGCCTGCTGAATAGCTTGGTTTTGGAATTATCACGTTTGTAATAATAAACTTCAACACAAAGTTCGTCAAGAAGGGGAGAAGGTTTACGGTCGTATTCGAAACAATGCAGGTGGATCTTTATTCCGGCCTTTTTTAGGCTCTTCAGCTTGTAAAAGATATCAATAGCGCCGCCATAATTTACAGGGACCGGTATGTCGAAAGCGATGATATGGACGTGTTTGTCAGGCATATTTCTGTAATACGGAAATTAGTTTTTTTTGTTCTTCTTCCCAGGTAAGTTTTTCGGCTGCAAGTTTAAGATTTTTTTTCCAGATATCGCGTGATTCTTTGTCTGAAAGCATGAACCGGATCTTTTCGGCGATATGCTCCGGTGCATGAGTTTCGATGCAACTACCAATCCCGAATTCGTCGATAATATTTTTTACTTCAACCAGGGGTGAAGCAAGGATTGGTATCCGGGCGTGGATATAATCGAAAAGCTTGTTGGGAAGGCTGAAGCGGTAATTGATGTTGGTGTCTTTATCGAGGGTAAGGCCTAAATCTGAGATGGCAGTATAATGAATGAGGTTTTCAGGTGATTGTTTCGGGATAAAAAGCACTTTCTCTTTTAACCCGTTTTTTTTCACGGATAGTTTTAATAACGGAATGACATCTCCGTCACCAACAATGAGCAGGCAGGCATTTTCGATAAAAATCATGGCTTCCACAGCTTCTTCAGCGCCGCGTTGTATGTTGATGCCTGAACCCTGTAGAATAATTAGCTGTTTGTTTTCGGGAAGCCCTAATTCAGCTCTCGTTTTAATGCCTGATACAGAGCGGGTTTTGGGGATATTCCGGACTATGGTGAGTTCTTTGCCGTATTCCGTTTTATATAGATCCGCTATTGATTTGTTGACGGTAATTATGTCCTTTAATTTTGGAAAAACATATCGTTCAATTGTTTTCCATGTTTTTTGTACAAACGGCCTGCCTTCGAGTTCCGGGACACCGGTAAAATATTCATGGCTATCGTAAACCAACGGAATCCTCTTGATTTTTGACACCAGGTAATTCGGCAAAAGCGTGTCCAGATCGTTGGCAAAAAGCAGGTCGGTTTTTTTGAAAAGCAAATAAAAGAACAACCTGAAATTGAAAAAAGCATAAAATAAGGGCCCTTTCTCGAAAAACATATGGAACCGGGTCATGTTGTATTTCCTTTCTGGTAAGGCATAGCTGTTCTTTTTACGCCTCCCGGCAAGGTGCACATCAAAGCCAAGCCCAACCAGGGTATTGCAGGTGCGGTCAACCCGTTGGTCGGTTACAAGATCATTAATAACTGAAACTATGGCTTTTTTCAAAATGAACTTTTTTGCAAAGTTATACCAAAAGCGTTATTTATTCCGAAAACTTCTTCTGATGAAAAGAATTTTGAACTTTATCCTGATTATTATTTTTTTGAATTTTGCATAATCATCATCAGGGTATCCCTGTTACTTATGGCTTCGGTTAACTGCGGATTCAGCTCAATAGCTTTATTCCAGTCATCAATAGCGCCCTGATAATCTTTTTCCATATATTTTGCAGCGCCTCTGTTGTTATAAGCATTATAATACCTGTTGTCAATTTTTATTGCGCTGTCAAGATCTTTTATGGCGCCGGCATATTCACCCAGGTCTTTTTTCGCAGTCCCCAGATTGAAATAGGCTTTCACTTTGTTATCGCTGCTTAGATCACATTTCAGGGTGTTTTCAAAATCACGTGCAGCCTTTTCTATGTATGTTTTTCTTTTGATAATGTCGTTGACAAACAGCTGATTGGCATAATAACTATAATAGTAATTCCCCCTGTTGAGGTAAGCGATGCCAACGCCCGGATGCTTTGAAATTACATCGGAAAAAAGGATTTCTTCATTTTTCCATTTTTTGATACGTTCATTCGTGATGGCGGAAAATGTAATAAAACAAAGTGCAAGGATTATTAAAAGATAGTTTTTTAAGTTTTTACTGGTTTTGAAATGGATGGATAAAGTTTCATAAAGTTTACCGATAATAAAAAACAACCCGATATAAGGGAGATACGTATATCTTTCTGCCATTGACGTTGCTCCGATGGGGATGATCTGAAGCACCAGAATTATCGTCACCAAAAAGAACAGAAACCCGAACACAATTTCTTTCCCCCATCTGCGTGAATACCATAGAGAAAACAATATCAATGCTGCAATAAAAATCGAAAGATAATAGATGAATGGCAGGGTGCTTCCCAGTTCAGCCGGGTATGCATAATAGGCTGACAGGCCTACAGGAATAAAAGCTTTGAATAAATAAGTGATAAATGAAAAGGATATAGTCGCAACATGTTCGATGAAAGTCATGGAAGGAGCCATATCTTGTATTGCCCCGCTGCTCTTTTGAGAATAAATGGCTACAATTCCGAATATCAGTGACATTATGAAAAACGGAATTTTTTCCAGGATCATTTTCCGGCTGATTTTCCTGCCCGTGTAATAATCGAGAAGAAGCAGGGCCAAGGGCAGTACCACGGCAGCCGACTTACTTAAACATGAAAATGTGAACAGGAAAAATGCAAGCAGCAGCTGCTTTGTTTTTTGTGATTTGAGGTAATCTGAGTAAAAAATAAGCGAGAGCAGAAAGAAAAAGGAGTATAACACATCTTTTCTTTCGGAGACCCATGCCACCGACTCAACGTGCATCGGGTGAACAGCAAAAAATGCAGCTGTAATCAATGCAACGGCCGTATTTGCCGGAGAAATTTTTCTGATGAATACAAAAACCAGAACGGTATTAATAATATGAAGTAAGATGTTGTTGAAATGAAATAATGAAAAATCCCCGGCGCCGGTTTTATATTCTATGGCGTAGAACAATGTGGTAAAGGGGTGGTAATTACCAAAGTAAAATGTTGAAAATATAGATTTAATATTCTCCCAATTTAGTGCTTTTATAAAACTGTTTTCGCGGATATAAACATTATCATCCCAGCAGTAAAAGATCTCAAAATGGGTTGCTTTGAGGTAAATGGCAAATGTCGTAATGATAACAGCTGCCAAAGCAACCCACACCCATTTACTGATTTTGTTATCAATTTTTTGGGGTGCTTTCTTTTTATGCTCCTTGCTTTTTTTTGTTTTTTTGTTTGTGACTTTATTTTGGTTCATTGGTTGGAATAAGGCATGTTGTTAATACAACCTACATACAAAAGAAACAAATCCTTTTCAAACAAAAAAGAAAAAGCCGCAAATTTGCAGCTTTTTCTTTTTGTTTGTGCCCGGAACAGGCCTTCTCGACGATAACCGTAGGGACAGGCTTCTCGTCCTGTTCCATTAAAATAAAAAAAGCAGACTTTCGTCTGCTCTGATTTTGTGCCCGGAACAGGACTCGAACCTGCACATCCTTGCGAATACTAGTCCCTGAAACTAGCGCGTCTACCAATTCCGCCATCCGGGCTTTTGAGTGATTAGTTAAATAGTCTTTAGTTATCAGTAGGTGATTTGGGCTTTATTCTTCCAGTAGTTTTTAGAATACTATGCAATTTTGCATAATTCGGTAACTTGATTGTCCAATTTTATATAAAGATACTCATTTATAAGATCAGTATCTTTAAAAAGCAGTAGCCAATATTTTGATTCTAACATTTCTTTATAAGCAATTGAAACTTTCGCTGAAAAGTCATTTTCAGTTAATGCTCCGTTTGCCTCGGCCATATTAGCACCTATCGAAGTCCCTGATTTTAAAAATTGTTTGTATATATCAGAATATTTTATTTGATAATTATTCTGATAGAATTTTACCACTTCAACAGCAAATAGATGTGATTTATTATATAAAATACTTTCAGATACACTCATACATTCAATATTTTCAAAGAACCCATTTCCACAATTAACTAATAACTCTACACTAACAACTACTAACTAAAGTGCCCAGGACAAGACTCGAACTTGCACACCCGTACGGGAACCAGCCCCTCAAGCTGGCGTGTCTACCAATTTCACCACCTGGGCAAACAGGGTGCAAAAGTAATGAAAAATAGTTTCCTGCAAAAAAATTGTTTGCATTTTTATTATTTTTCTTATTCACGATTTTGTTTTCCACCAAACTGCATAATATTTAATTGGATATGTAATAGCCAGCATATCGAAAAACTATTGTTATTTTTGCCCCAAATTATTGCAAAATACTGACGATTGATTTTAATAAAAATGAAAAAAATATTTTTTTTAATTCTTGCCATCACCTTTTTTATCTCTTCCTGCGGAGGTTCAGATAAAAAAAACACGAAAAACAGTAATGATGGACTGAAAGGCAAATTAGTGATCTTTCATGCAGGCAGCCTTTCCTATCCTGTAAAAGCGATATGCGATTCATTTAAAGTGCGTCACCCTGACGTGGAAATTCTTGCCGAAGCTGCCGGGAGTAAAGATTGCGCCCGGAAGATCAGCGACCTGAAGAAAAACTGTGATATCATGCTTTCATCTGATTATAAGGTCATTGATGATCTGTTGATACCCGAATGGGCCGACTGGAACATCAAGTTCGCGACCAATGAGATGGCAATTGTCTATACAGAAAATTCCAGATTCGCTGATAAGATCAACAAAGATAATTGGTACGACATATTATTAAAAAAGGAAGTCGCCTTTGGACGCAGCGATCCGGAAAGCGATCCTTGCGGGGTAAGGTCCGTAATGACCATGCAGCTTGCTGAAAAATTTTACAAACAACCCGGCCTTTCAAATAAAATGAGCACTAAAGACCGTAATTATATCCGCCCGAAGGAAACCGATCTCATCGCGTTGCTGGAGTCAAAAGCCGTGGACTACATTTTTTTGTACCGTTCTGTGGCAGAACAACATAAACTGAAATACCTGCTGCTGCCGGATGAGATCAATTTAAAAAATGAAAAATTTTCGGATTTATATGCCACCGTCAGTGTAGAAACTACAGGAAAAAAACCCGGAGAAAAGATCCTGGAAAAAGGAGCTCCCATGATTTATGGGGTGACGATTCCCAAAAGTGCGCAGAATTATGACCTTGCCATCGCATTCCTGACGTTTTTCCTGGATAGTTCCGGTGGAATGGCTATCATGGAAGCCAACGGTCAGCCTTCTGTTGTTCCTGCTCCTAGCAGTAGTTATGGAAAAGTCCCCGATGCTCTTAAAAAATTTGTTTTACCTGAAAAATAAACAAATTTACCTCAGAGTTGGCGGTATGAAGTTTTTTTATATTTTTGCCGACGATATGCACAGGGTTGCATTTCGATAAACTTTTTTGATTGAAAAGTCATTTTAAGGAAAGTAAAATATACAAAAATGAATAATAACACTCCCGGCAGATTTCCATTTTTTGTGCATAGTCTGAAAATTATTTTACTGTGTCTGATTCCGGCTTTATTTTTTACTAATTGTAAGGATGATCCCGAAGCATTACCGCCAACAATAAGCCTGGTCTACGAATCGTGGTGCAATAATAACGGCGACACGGTTGAAGTCGGCAAGCCTATCCATTTCAAAGTGCAGGCGGAAGGCCTTGATGCCAACCTTACCAATTTTACCGTTAAAAAATATTTTGACGGCCAGACAAAAACCGTTTTAGATTCTGGCTTGAATTCAACAAGTTTTGTTACAGGGCTGACGTATTATCAAAATGTCGAAAACCAGGTAGAGTGGCAATTTGCAGTTATGGACCGGAACCGTAATACCGCAAGTGTTTCCCTTACAATAAATAAAGATCCGAATTCGGTATTCGGCGGCATTTATGAATTTTCAAACATCCGAATGGGGTATCAGACAAATTATGTTTACGGACACTTTTTCCTGCCTTTATTAAACGAAGTATATTTTGGAGATTCTGCGGGATTATTTCAGGATAAGACCGATTTTCTTACCTATTTCAATTATAGTGACGATAACGGAGTGCTGAAACCATCCCCAACATTTTCATCCCCGGGCGAAGAAATAACGGCAACAGGCAAGCTTTATGAAATTTACTATCCATATCTTGTAAACTGGACCACTAGGAATTATACCAAGTACGACATTCGTGCTATAAACGGAGTGACCGCGGAAGGCTTTGATAATGCGCATAACGACAGCCTGCTGATCGTTTCGTATGATGATGTCTGGGGAAAAAAGAAATATAAATGGGCGACTGACGGCCTGTTTATTCCATTTATGACAGCAGCTGGGAAAAAAGGTATTATAAAAGTGCACCAGGCAGACCTTGATTCCACCGGAAGTATTTTATTCTCATTAAAAATGCAAATGTAACATCAAACCATACTATTAATCAAAAACCAAAAACAAAAAAAACATGAAAAGAAGATTATTTTTTATTAGTGTACTTTTTGCAATGACCGCATTTGTGGCACGTGCACAGCAAGACACTATTGTTGGATGGACTTTCCCAACCGGCAATCCGACAGATACGATTGCAAATGCGGGAATTGTTGGAAATACCGGAGCAAGAACCCTTAGAGTTGAAGGTGGTGGTGCAGCTACATTGGCAATGATTGCCGGTGACGGAACTTTTGCTGCACAGGCAACAAACTGGGATAATGGTGATTCAACCAAATGCTGGTCTATTAAATTCAAGGCTGAAGGTTATCATGATCTGTTATTGTATTCAAAACAAAAATCAGATGCTACAGATTTTGGACCTAAAGACTGGAAAGTACAATATAAATGGGGTGCAATTCCTTGGACCGATATTACAAGCGGAGCCATAACCTGTACCAATGACTGGACGGGTGGCGTTATTACAGCCCTCTCAATTCCTATTGCAGTTCCTGCCGGCACATCAATTTATATCCGTTGGATCATGACATCAAATACAGCGACAAATAGCGCTGATGTTCTTGCTGCAGGGAAATCAGCCATTGACAATATTGTTGTCATGGGAACCGCTGACCTGCCGGTGGCTATGGGTGATACCATCATCGGATTTAATTTTGCCGATTCTACCGATCATGAATTTAATGCAGATTTTGGCCTCGTTGGTAATTTAACTTACGATATAAGAGCTGAAGATACCGCAGGAACAACAAGGACACTGACATACACCAACGGAGCTGCCGATTTTGCAGCTACAACAACTGAATGGAATGACGGTGCCGATATTAAATACTGGTCGATAAAATTTAAAGCTGATGGTTACAAAGATATGAAAGTGTGGTCGAAACAGAGGTCAGGCGGTGCAACTCCGGGACCGAAATACTGGAAACTGCAATGCCGTTTAAGTGGTGGTGATTGGGAAGATGTCCCCGGAGGAAACATTACTGTTGCTAATGACTGGACCACAGGAGTTGTTGACAGTTTGCAACTTCCTGCAACACTTGATAATCCTGGAACAACGTCTATTTATGTCCGCTGGGTGATGACTTCAAACAAGAGTACTGCCGCGGACAGCGCTGATGTGTTGTCAACGGGAATTTCAAAGATTGATGATATTGTTGTCACAGGAACACTTTCAGGTGTCGGCATATCAACCGTGATCTATGAAAATAATGTTAGTATGTATCCAAATCCTTGTAATGATGTGCTTCATATTGAATCATCAGAAGGCATTGTTACAACGGAAATTTACAACATGCTCGGAGCAAAAGTATATACTACAAGTATGGAATCACAAAATATCAACATTAATGTTAAAGATTTTGATTCGGGATTGTATATCGTAATTCTGCATTTCGCTAATGAATCAAAAGTTGTTAGCAGAAAAGTATTAATTCCATAATTTATCATAGTTTTACCAAAAATCGATGAGGCTGTCTCAAAAGCACTTTGTGCGTCTTTGTGCAAACCTTTGGGTACTTTGTGGTAATACAAGTAGTTGAACCACAAAGGAACACTAAGTACACACCAAGGATTCGCCGCGGCGAACACGAAGGAAATTTTCAATAATTTAGCTTTTGAGACAGCTTCTTTTTTTACATGAGAAAAATTGCATTTTATTTCATTTTCTTCTTTTTGACTATTACTTCCATTGCTCAGACTGTTGAAGGCTATATCAGAGACAGCAACAATATGCCACTACCCAACGTGAATGTGATTTTATCAGGCAGTAAACTTGGTACGACCTCCGATATTAATGGATTTTATAGAATCCGGAATATTAAGCAGGGATCTTACATCCTTGAAGTAACGCATGTCGGATATGTTCCGGTTTCACGGAAAATAGACATCAAAAATGATGTTGTCCAAAAATTAGATATTGTTTTAAAAAAAGGATTGATCAATATTGATGAGGTCGTAATACAAGCCAAAACGGAAGAGAAATTTGATATTATCAATATTCCCGTAAGGACAAAATTATTGGAAGAGCAGGATATCAAGCAAATTCCTTCCATCTCTGCAAGCAAATTATTTAATGCAGTTTCCGGCGTCAATGTCAGTAATGAGTTTGGCATATTTTCATCTTCCACGGTGGTTGCCCTGAGAGGCATTGGCGGAAGTTCACAGACAGGGACACTGGTGGTTTTCGACGGCATGCCACTGAACAAAACAGACGGTGGCTCTGTAAACTGGAATATTATTGACAAAGACAATATTGAAAAAATTGAAATTATCAAAGGGCCCGGTTCAGCCTTATACGGCTCGAATGCCATGGGAGGGATCATCAACTTCATCAGCAAACCACCCGATGGTAAATTTGGATTAAAGGTAAGTGTTTCATCAGGAACCTACCAGACACTGGAAGCGAAAGCAAGCCTGACCGGTTCGCTTTTTAAAGGATTAATGTACTGGAAAGCATTTGCAAACTACCATACCAGTGACGGCTATATCAATACGCCTGATGAAGTTATCAAAGAAAACGATTCCATCGTTGTTCCTGTATTTCTGAAAGAGTTTTTTGCAGGTGGAATCCTGGGGTACCATATCAATGAAAACAACACCATTGAATTGTCGGTGAATTACTTCGATGATATCAGGGGAAGAGGCATTAAGATCTATGAAGATGTGGGCTCAAATGTTGAAAGGGATACCTATCATGCATTTTTAAAATATAAAGGCCAGGTGAAAAAATGGAAAATATATTCCAATGTTTACGGGATGTACGAAAAATATTTCCGCCTGAATGAGTATTATAGTGATGGAGCCTATACCCTTTATGAAGTCGATTCACGAAGGGAAGATTACGGATTGCGCCTGTGGGCAGAAACACCCATAGGAAAGAAAAATGAAATTACGTTTGGCGGTGAGGTAAAGATTGGCAGTGTCAACGGAAAAGATATTTATTACACATCAACAGACCTGATAAGTAACAAAGGCGCCATGAATACTTATGCACTTTTTGTTCAGGATAAATTCACCTTTGGAAAACAGAAATGGAACCTTGTGGCCGGACTGCGTTTCGATGGCGCCGAATTTCACGATGCCTCGTTCTCTATACAGGACCCTTCCTATTCTGTAGAATATTTGACGGATTTCCAATTTGATGATATTGAAACAAAACACTGGACCGCCATCAACCCGAAATTAACGCTGCAATATATTCCTACACGGTATTTCAAAGCATACGTTTCTGTGGCAAAGGGTTTCAGGGCGCCCATACTGGATGACTTGTGCAGGTCAGAATATAGCCGGTACGGATTCAGGGTGGCCAACCCGGAAATAAAACCTGAGCATATTTATAATATGGAAGTGGGGTTTGACAATACATTTTTTAAAATGCTGAAAATGGAAGTTTCATGCTACTATTCCGCAGGCTTTGATTTTATGTATCTGCTTTCTACTGCAGATTCAGTAAATCTTGGGTATTCCATTGCCCCGATTTATCATGTGACGAACATCAGCAAAGTAAATATTTTTGGTGTTGAAGCGGATGTGTCTTCACCCATCGGGAAATATTTAAATGCCTATTTCAATTATACATTCAACCATTCAACAGTGGCCGGTTTTGAGCCCAATACGGCGGCCGACCGCGATCTTACCGGTAAGTTCCTGCCTGATATTCCGATGCACCAGTTTTCGGCCGGAATAAGTTTAATGACCGATTATATTAATATTTCCGTTGCGGAAAAATATGTGGGTACGCGTTGGGTGCGGGATGATAATTTAGTTGATAATGTTTATTTACTGACCGATAAATACCCTGCCTATTTTATAACGGATGTCAAGCTGTGGAGGAAGTTCTGGCAGTTTGAATGCAGCATCGATTTTGATAATTTGTTTAATATTGTCTATATCAACAGTAAGGGCTATAAGTCGCCGGGCAGAATGGTTTTCGGGAAACTCAGTTATACATTTAGTAAAAAGAAAAAGTAAGCAAAATCTAATAATATTAATTTTAAACAACCTATTTATGAAAAAGATTATCTTTTTAGTTTTTATGCTCTCCTTAGTATTAATCAGCTGCCATCAGGGGAAAGTCGGAACTGCAGACCAAAGTGGTACAAATATCATTGCCGGCGATACCGCTGGTAAGACCAATGATTTTTATGACGATGCCGAAACTATTGCCCTGAAAGGCGACCGGAAAATAGAAATTGCCGGAGAAGTTGCTAATCCCGGTGTTGTAGATTTTTCAAAAATGAAAAAACACAGCGTCATCGTGAAAGAAACTGTGTTCAAAACCCCGGCAGATTCTTTTGCAGGTGCATACCGTTATGACGGGTATTCGCTTTATGATATTCTGAACAGCATTGTCCTTAAAAAGAAAAACGAAAATGAATTTCCACCGATCATTGACCTTTTTGTTGAAATTGAAAATAACAAAGGCGAAAAAGTGGTGTTGAGCTGGGGCGAGATTTATTATCCTATCCACCGTCATGAAATATTGATCGCCACCGATGTGATGAGGATTGTGCCGAGCAAAACCAAAGAACTATGGACCTTGCCTGTTGACACCAAGCTTGTGGTGGGCGCGGATCTGGTGACTGCCAGAAATATTTCAAACCCGGTTAAAATCACAGTGGTTTCATACCCGCTTGATGTTCCGGTTAACAAAGACATGAAACCGTTGTACAGCCCGGAATTTAAAATTACCGATGGAACTAAAGATATTGAAACGGTGAAAGCGTTACCTAAGGACCTTTTAGTACAAAATTATCCAGCCATATTTTACGGCCGCGGCAAAGGTATTCACAGCACCCAGCCTTTTAAAGGTGTGATGCTGAAAGACATGCTTGCCGGGGATTTTCCTTTCAGCAACGAGCTGCTTCAAAGAGGCCTGATAGTGGGAATTGCCAAAGATGGGTACAGGGGCGTTTTTACATACAGCGAAGTCATGAACCGTAACGATCAGGCTGAATTATTATTGATCGCACACCCTGAAGAAAAAAATGATGCTGTTTTCAGGCTGTATCCGGCCATGGATTTTTTCAGTGACCGTGCCATCAAGGCGCTGACTGAAATACGTTGTGTGCTTAGGTAAAATAAAATTGGTTTTTTATGCGATAGAATTGTATAAATTCGTAAACGATTCTAACGAAATTTATGATCAGTAGCAGCAAAACGAATTTATCTCCTTTTAAACTCCTGTTAATCCTGCTCGGGGGATTGATCCTCTTGTTTCTTATAGCACCGATAGCGGGGATGTTTTTTGCCACCCCGGTTTCTGATGTTTTTGAATCCTCAAAGGATAAGGAAGTCCGTGATTCCATATGGTTAACGCTGTTTACCGCCATGGGGGCGACATTGGTTGCTGCTATCGGCGCGATTCCGCTGGCTTACCTGCTTGCAAGGAAGGAGTTTCGTTTTAAAAGGATCGTCCTGGGAATTGTTGACCTGCCTATTGTTATTCCACATTCAGCAGCAGGTATAGCCATTCTCGGATTCATTTCCCGCGGCACTGCTCTTGGAAAATTTGCTTCCGTTTTTGGTGTTGACCTTGTTGGCCATCCGATAGGTATTTCAATTGCCATGGCTTTTGTGAGCATTCCTTTTTTAATAAATTCCGCTCGTGATGGTTTTATGAATGTCCCGGTCCGCCTGGAAAAAGCGGCTCTTGTCCTCGGCGCTTCACCGATACGGGTTTTTTTCAGCATTTCCCTTCCTCTTGCATGGAAAAATGTCGTTTCGGGGTTGATCATGATGTTTGCACGGGGCATGAGTGAGTTTGGCGCTGTGGTCATTGTGGCTTATCATCCGATGGTGACACCCATCCTGATATTTGAACGTTTCGGATCGTTTGGGCTAAGCTATGCGCGGCCTGTGGCGATTCTTTTTATTTTGGTATCGTTGTTATTTTTCATTGTTTTAAGGTTGCTGACCAAAAATAAAAATGCTTGAAGTAGAAAATATATCAAAAAAGGCGGGGGATTTTTCCCTGAAAGATGTTTCTTTTAAAGTCTCATCGGGTGAATATTTTGTACTTCTCGGCGTTTCCGGAGCAGGAAAAACGATGTTGCTCGATATCATTGCAGGGCTCAGGAGGCAAGACAGCGGACGCATCGTGGTTGACGGTGATGATATTACCCATGTCAGGGTAAATAAGCGCGGTACAGGCCTGGTTTTTCAGGATAATACGGTTTTTCCTCATCTGAATGTACAACGGAATATTGCTTATCCCTTGGTTGGCAAAGGGTTTCCCAAAAGTGAAATTCACGCAAGGGTGCTGAAGTGGGCGGAGACAATAGATATCGTTCATTTATTGCACAGAAAACCTGCAAGCCTTTCAGGCGGCGAGCTCAGGCGTGTGGCTATTGCAAGGACGCTGGCCATGGAACCCCGGTTTTTGTTGCTTGATGAACCATTATCATCTTTGGATGTCCTGATTCAATATGACATGATGCGCTTGCTGAAAAAATTGCATAATTCGGGACAGACCATCATTCATGTAACCCATGATTATAATGAAGCTTATACCTTGGCCGATACGCTGGCAATCATCAACTCAGGCCGGGTAGAACAGACAGGGCCGCCGGCGGAAGTTTTTCAACATCCTGCAAGCAGGTTTGTCTCCGTGTTGGCCGGTATCAGAAATTTTTTCACCGGTATAGAAACTAAAAAAATTAACGAACTCTGGTGCCATACCATTAAAGAAGGATTGAATATTTATTCATCTGAGACTTGTGTACAGGGAAGTTCAATTTTTATCAGGGAAGATGAAATAAAATTTCTCCAGCCTGGTGATCCGGCGGATGTCAACTTTTTTGACGGCATCATAACGGATATCATTCCTTCACCAGAATTTTACACCGTGGTGGTAGATGCCGGGGCTAACTTTTTTGCCAGGGTAACCAATGAAGACATGAAAACCATGAACATTCACAGCGGCGACAGGGCAAGGATAAAAATTGATCCAAACGCTGTAAAGCCTGTGTGATCGGGGTTTTGCTAAAGTGGAATCTGCTTAAAATAATTCTTGTTTTTTCAATCTAATGCATCTACATTTGTGGAAAATATAAAAATGGCTTTTTAAGTTCGGAAAATGGATTGCCGGGATGACATTAATAATGTAAAAACTGGAGTCCCGTTGGGTATTGGCGTGACAAACACAATGGTTGGCAAACATTAAATCACGTAAAAATGTAACTAAAAATTTAATTATTAACTCGAAATTATGAAAAAACTCTTACAAAATCCTTTTTTAAAGAAAACATGTTCTAACTGTTTAATCTTGATTTTTTCTTTTATCACTGCAACCAACTGTTATTCGCAATTCAGCTTCAATGTTGAAGGACCAATCATAATTACTGGAAGTGCATACGACATTACAGTTGGAAATTTTAACAATGCCGGCAGATTAGAAGCTATTGTTACTCATGCTCAGAATTACAACAGCACAACGCCCTCAAGTTCAAATATTGTTACCTATATAAAATACAATACGGGTAGTTTGGTTTGGGAAAGCAGTATTATTGAAAATACCGGAGGATATGCCAGCCAGGCTATTACGTCTGGTGATTATGACTCAGACGGGAACAGGGATTTTGCTTTTTCTTCATATTGTAATTGTGGCAATTACTATTTGTATCAGGGAAATGGTGCTGATGGATTTACAAATGTCACCCCCACATTCAGCGGGAACAGATTTTCTTTTGACATGATAACCGGAGATTTAAACAATGATGGTAAAACAGACATCGTAACCGGAGGGAATACGATGCTTTCAAAATTTCTAAACACATCTACCGGGGCAAATAATTTTTCATTCAACAAAGCCTCTTTTATTATTCCTTCATCAGATAACTCTTCTTACGGATATTCACTTGCCGATTTCAATGGTGATGGGTTTAATGATATTGTTGCTACTGTCCCCGGAGAAGCGAAAGTCAGAGTATTATTGAACGATGGCGCTGGCGGGTTCAATAGTACCGTATATACGGATTATAATATAACCGGCACATCAATGAGTAATATACGAGGCGTTGCCACCGGAGACTTTAATGATGACGGATATCCTGATATTGTTGCCGCAAGTTATAATGGTAATGCCATAGGCGTATTAATAAATTCAGCCGATGGACTAGGATTATTTAATCCGGTAGTGTTGTATTCAGTAACTACTCCGCAGTGGCTTGAAGTTGGGGATTTGAATATTGACGGATATTTGGATATTGCTGTTGTTACTAATAATAATATTTCACTTTTTAGTGGAAATGGAGATGGAACTTTTGCTTCAACTCCATATGTATATGCCTTAACATTAGCCAGAAGACTTGCTATTGCAGATATGAACAACGACGGGCGAAATGATATTGCGGCAATTAATAGCAATAGTTTTACCGTTCTTATAAACAAGACCGGATCTTTTAGGAAAATAACAGATGATGTGTGTTATGGTGGGAGCTATACGTTTCCTGATGGCACTACACAGAATAATATTACAACACAGGTTATTCAAATAAGCAATTTAATTTCTGTGGTGAATTCGTTGGACAGTATCATACAAACTACAGTCAATGTGAACCCGATTTACAACCTTACTGAAACCGACTATGTATGTTCCGGTGAAAGCTACACATTCCCTGATGGCAATACACAGAATAACATTACAGCGCAGGTAATACATTACAGTAATTTGTTAACCGCAGGCGGTATGTGTGACAGTATAATTACAACTACAGTCAATGTGAACCCGACATACAACTTAACAGAAACCGGCTATGTATGTCCTGGCGAAAATTATACATTCCCTGATGGCAATACACAGAATAACATTACAGCGCAGGTAATACATGCCAGTAATTTGTTAACCGCAGGCGGTATGTGTGACAGTATCATTACAACAACAGTCAATGTGAACCCGACATATAACTTAACAGAAACCGGCTATGTATGTCCTGGCGAAAATTATACATTCCCTGATGGCAACACACAGAATAATATTACGGCGCAGGTTATCTATACAAGTAATTTACAAACTGTTGCCAGTTTATGTGATAGTATTATTGTTACTACTGTAAATGTTAATCCAGTTTACAATCTGACAGAAACGGATGCTGTTTGCTCAGGTGGAAGCTACACTTTCCCTGATGGAACAACTCAAAACAATATTACTGCTCAGGTTATTCATACAAGTAATTTGCAAACTGTTGCAAGTTTATGTGATAGTATTATTGTTACTACTGTAAATGTTAATCCAACATACAACTATACTGAAACCGACTATGTATGCTCCGGCGCAAGTTACACGTTCCCTGATGGCACCACACAAAATAATATTACTTCGCAGGTAATACACACCAGTAATTTGTTAACCGTCGGTAGTATGTGTGACAGTATCATTACAACAACAGTCAATGTGAACCCGACATACAACTTAACAGAAACCGGCTATGTATGTCCTGGCGAAAATTATACATTCCCTGATGGCAACACACAGAATAATATTACTTCGCAGGTAATACACACTAGTAATTTGTTAACCGCAGGCAGCATGTGTGACAGTATCATTACAACAACAGTCAATGTGAATCCGACATACAACTTAACAGAAACCGGCTATGTATGCTCCGGCGCAAGTTACACGTTCCCTGATGGCACCACCCAGAATAATATTATGGCGCAGGTATTACACACAAGCAATCTATTAACTGTCGGCAGTATGTGTGACAGTATCATAACAACTACAGTCAATGTGAATCCGATATACAACCTCACAGAAACCGACTATGTATGCTCGGGCGCAAGCTACACGTTCCCTGATGGCACCACCCAGAATAATATTACGGCGCAGGTATTACACACAAGCAATTTGTTAACTGTCGGCAGTATGTGTGACAGTATCATTACAACTACAGTCAATGTGAACCCGATATACAACCTTACTGAAACCGACTCTGTATGCTCCGGCGAAAGCTATACATTCCCTGATGGAACCACACAGAATAATATTACAGCTCAGGTAATTCATTCCAGCAATTTTCAAAGCGCGGGAACACTTTGTGATAGCATTATTGTTACTACGATCAATGTTACAGAGGTTGTAACGTCTGTCTCTGTGTCAGGGTTTACAATAACCGCCGGTGCTATGGCTGCATCCTATCAATGGCTCGATTGTGATAATGGGTATAGTGAAATAATTGGTGAAGTCAGCCAATCATTTACTCCGGCTATTAATGGAAATTATGCTGTTGAAGTTTCTCAAAATTCATGTGTTGACACATCTGCATGTACTTTAATATCAGGGCTTGGAATTAAGGAAAACGGATTTAATTTAAAAACTCGATTATATCCAAATCCGACCGAAGGTATTGTTACTGTTGTTTTTGATAAAGAATATTCTGACATTCATATTGCTATTAAAGATGTAACAGGCAGGGTGCTGGGTATGGGAAATTACATAAATGCCAAAATGATTAGCATTAATTTGCAGCAAACCACAGGGGTGTATTTTATTGAAATATCCACAGAATCAGAAAAGGCAGTTTTTAAGATTCTGAAAATATAACGGTTTGCCTGCAAAGGCTTAATGCAATAAAGGTTTTAAAAGAAACTTCTGCATGCTGCCCCGCTCAGACTCCGGTGGCAGTTGACTGGAATGCAGCATACGATCCTTTACTGAATTTAGCCTCAGCCGTTTTCTTTTTATCCTCCAAAAACATCCTTGAACACACACTCAAGTTTCTCAGGTATTCAATCATGTTTTTCCTCTGACAAAAATCCTAAATTAGTAGGATAATATTCTTGTATTTTTAATCTAATGCATTTATATTTGTGGAAATATTTAGAAGGTTTTGTCAGTTCAGAAATGGGTTGGAGGATTGAAGCGGATATTTTAAAAATTGTTGTAATTCTGCAAACACAATAGTTATAAGGCATAATAAAAAGTCTTTTTTCAATAGCAATAATATGGATAATTGGGTAACCGTTTTAACATTTACTTATCCACACGAAGCTCATATGGCTCAAGGCTTCTTAGAATCTGAAGGTGTTGAGACCATGCTTAAAGATGAATTAACCACCCAGGTTTATAATTTTTATTCGAATGCCATCGGAGGCGTAAAAATACAGACAAAAGAAAAAGACTATGACAATGCCATTGCGATATTACAAAGAGGCGGTTATATAGTTGAATCAGGCAACAATACGAAAATTGAAATTGTACAAAGACCAAACAACAATCCGCCGCGGCGGAAGAAACAGTGCCCGTTTTGTCAATCCGAAAATATTGGTAAAAATAAAAATGCCGACATCATAACAATTATAGTCTATTTCATTTTGGGGGCGTTGTTTCCAATCTTCAGAATCAGCTATAGATGCTTTGATTGTGGCAAAGAATGGAAATATAAATAACACTTATTATTGGAAAACCAGATTTTAGCGGGATAATAATTCTTGTATTTTTAATCTATTGCATATATATTTGTGGAAATATTAAAAAGGTTTTATCAGTTCAGAAATGGATTGCAGGAATGACGTGGAAATAGAAAAAATAGAAGTACTGATAGTTATCAGTACGGCAAGAACAATTGTTATCGGTTATTTAAAATTAAGATATTATGACTGAAAGGAAAGAGAATTATATAGATTACGAAGTTGGTGATGATCTTGGAATAGGTAGGATTACGAATATCTTCTCAGCAGGAAATAATTTTATTTTTTATGAAGCTGATAATTCTGGCGATGTTTCATATGAAGTAAGGGGCTTCCCTGAAAACTGGAAAGCACCATTAAATCCGAAAATAGTTGAGATTCATGCTTTGTTGCCTAATTATAAATATAGAAAAAGATATGCAAATAGAATTGCAAGTGCTTTTCAAGATTGTTTGTTTAATAACGAAGCAGCAGCAATACAATTATTAGATAAGATCAAAGAAACAATAATATATTCTTTCAAATTAAGAGCTAGACTTTGCTATCTGATTAGCTCATTGGTCTTTGTTGTTATTAATTTAATTATTGCAATATTATTAAATTTTGTGTTTAAAAGCTATGTTCCTAATCCCATAATACTTTTGTTCAATATAGCTACTTTTGGAAGTTTTGGTGGATTTTTGTCAATTTCATTTAATTTTAGAAAAATCGTTATAGATTATGAGGAAAATTTCTATATTCCAATTTTAACTGGAATTTCGAGAATATTTATCTCAATGATTTCGAGTATTATTATTTTTTCTATAATACGATCAGAATTGATTTTAGCATTAATAAACAAAACTAATAGTTATTATCTGTTTTATGCTGTTGGAGCACTTTCTGGATTTAGTGAAAGTTTTGTTCCCAATGTTTTAAAATCGATTGATAAAGAAGATTCAAAATAAAACAACCGCAAATAGCAAGCCCCGAGGCTGTATGATTAAATTGATGGCTGGATTGCAACATTCAACCATTTAATCATGAAAGAAAGGATTGAACACCAATCCGTAACAATCAAAAAAATCTCTTCTTAATGTTTTCTTCCCCTTTGATTTCCACCGGGCTTTCTGCCAAAACGGGGCAGGGGCTTGTTTTTCTTGGGGTCATACGCGGGGCATTCACCAAACATTTGCGGGACCACACCTTTATGAACTTCTTCACCTAAAAGCTTTTCTATGTCGGCAAATTTCTGCTGTTCTTCCTGGCTTATCAACGTGATGGCAATGCCATCAGCTTCTGCACGGGCCGTGCGGCCGATACGGTGGATGTAATCTTCACCGTCGTTCGGGACATCGTAATTAATTACCATGTCAATATCTTCAACGTCGATGCCGCGGGATAAAATATCGGTGGCCACCAGCACATTCAGTTTATGGTTACGGAAATCCAGCAACACTTCTTCGCGCTTTTTTTGTTCCAGATCCGAATGTATGTCTTCAACTTTAAGCCCTTTTTGTTTTAATTCCCTGGCCAGTTGTTTGGCGCTGCTTTTTGTGGAACAGAAAACCAGCACGGAGCCAAGCTTTTCCGAATCAAGCAGGTGTGTTACCAGCGGGACTTTCTGATTCCGATGCACCACATACGCCATTTGAAGCACCTTTTCCGATGGTTTGGCAAGGGCAATACTGATCTCTTCCGGTTCGACAAGTATCTTGTGGGTGAGCTGGCGTATCTCATTCGGCATGGTGGCTGAAAACATCAGGTTTTGCCTTTTCTTGGGCATATAAGAAATAATCTGCATGATGTCGTCGTAAAAACCCATGTCGAGCATACGGTCGGCTTCATCAAGGATCAGGTATTTCAAATGCGAAATATCCACGTAACCCTGGTTCAGGTGCGCGATCATGCGCCCGGGTGTGCAGATAACCATATCCACACCTTCGGTCAGCGACTGTTTTTCAACTCCGAAAGAAGCTCCGTCGGTACCACCGTATACGGCGATAGAACTCACCGGCGTGAAGTATGAAAAACCTTCCATCTGCTGATCGATCTGAACGGCAAGCTCCCGCGTAGGCACGATGACCACAGCTTTTATATGATCATTATGTTCAGAACTAATAATATTATTTATAATGGGTAATAAAAAAGCGGCTGTTTTGCCTGTACCCGTTTGTGCTGACCCGATCAGGTCTTTTCCCTGCATAATAAGCGGAATGGCCATTTCCTGTATCGGAGTGGCAGCCTGGTAACCAATTGAATCTATCCCTTCAAGCAGGCGGGGATCGAAACCAAATTCATCAAATTTCAAAGTAATTTATTTTGTGCAAAGGTAGGCTTTTTTCACGACTATTCGAACAGCGGCACAAAGCGTTTCCGCATCAGCGGTTGGTCTAGGCTCCACACGGTGGCTTTACAACTGCAAACCCTGAAAAGCCCGATGACTTCATAACCCGCGGCTTCTACCCATGGCTTCATAAACGGGCGGGAATTCACGATTTCCTGTTTCATGGCAAGGTCATCGTCGGCCTCAATAGCGGTGCCGGTTACGCGTACCTGCAACATATTGCTGTAAAAGCATAATTCAACATTGGGGTTAGCCAGCAGCTGTTTGTAAAAATCTTTATTTTTTCCGGTGGTGAAAATGATGCCCTTATCATCGGTTTTGTACATCATGATCCCGCGAACCCTGGGCTGGCCGTTATCTGTGGTGGCAATAAAAAACAAAGGGTTTTTCCCGATAAAATCTATGATTTCTTCTCTGGTGTTTAACATAGTTGTTGAATTTTCTTAAGATTATAAATTTTAAAATCTCCTTCGATGAACTTTCCAATTTTGTACAAACTCTCACCAGCGCCGCATTCAATAAACGTGTCAACGCCGTTTTTCTGCAAAAACAGAAATGTTTTATACCAGTCAAAACCGTGAAACAGGTTTTTGGTGAGTTCTTCGATAATATCTTCCCGGTTCATAATGATTCGGTTGTCAATAGCTGAAACGTACTTAAATTGATTAGTTCCGATTTCCATGGCCAGCAGCGCTTTCTGAAACGTGGCGGCTGCATGTTCCAGGACAGGCGCATGGTATGGATGAGAAACAGGCAGCATGCGCGCCTGCATGGCCCCGATGGTTGTTGCGCTGACAAGGACTTTTTCAAGGTGCGCTTTATTTCCCGACAGCAAAAACGAAAACTCGCTGTTTTGGTTGATAATAAAAACATCGGATTGAAATGAACGGATCAGTCCATCCACATCGTCACGGCTCAGTCCGCCGAGGACACACATGGAGGTCGGATATCCGGGCAGATTTTTTTCTATAGATTCATAAGCAGTTTTAATCATCAGCAACCCGGTTCTGAAATCTATGGAACGGCAATGATACAAAGCCGCATAAATCCCCATACTGTAGGAAGTGACATAGGAGGGCCGGAGATCCTTTTTATGTAATAAATCCGAAATACAACAACTGATGATGTATGGGATGTATTGCGATTTCAGCTGGTGATCAAGGAAATTATTTGTAGCGATATCAAAACCTTCAAGATGTTCTCCGGTTATATCAGCAGCCTTTTCAAGGTAAGCATTAAAATTGATGCCGTAACTTTCAATGACCTTGATTTCGATGCCCAGGTATTCGGGCACAAATGCAGGAAAGAGGGGTGCAATTTTTCTATGATCAAAGATTTTGTTGTTTGCAGATTCAGTCATGGATTTTTAATTACTATTGTCTGGTAATTTTTTTTTAAGCTAAAGGATGTAAAAAAAAATATTTCGTCTTTGCCTCTTTTCCGATCGCTATCGGAACTAAAGGAAGTATTGGTTTTCATCAATTTACATCCGCCATATGGCGGACCGAGGTAAAATAAATTGATGAAAAGCAATATCTCGTTTACTCAAGTTCTGCAACAAAATTAAGAAATTTTTGTAAGGATTCTTTCTTCACTTCGTCGAAGTAGTAGTCTATGTTATCGCGGTAATAAGATTCTATGTCAAAATATGGGTCAACGGCAACTTTGTATTTTTTTACCACGTCACTCATGTGCTCAACACCATATTTCAGCGCGATGGAGAATTTTTTAATTTGTTCTATGGGCAGGTCTTTTCTGCATACCCAAACGGCAAAAACAAATGGTAAGCCTGTAAAGTTGTGCCATTCGATGGCAAGATCTCTTTTATGGGCGAAGGGCGCCGAAAGTTCGATGGCTTTATCGCCAATCATCACAAAAGCATCAGTAGCGGGATAATCGTTGAAATTCCGGACGTTTATGGTCTGCCATTCCGGGTTGATGTTCCAGTAATGTTTTGCCAGCACTTTTGCCAAACGCACGGAAGTGGCCGATTCCAGATCCAAACCGATGGTTTTTATATCGTTGATTTTTTTATTACTGAGCAACAGCACGGTTTTTACTTCATTTATTGCTCCGATGCAATAATCGGTAATAATGTTATGTTCCGGCAGCGAAGGCAGCGCACCGGCCGGCACCAGGGCAATATCGCATTCACCGGCTGCAAAACTGCGGGCACATTCAGCAGGAGGAAACAACAGCAGTTTGTAGTTGCGGTGCAATCCCGAATTTTCTATTCCGAAAACAAAAGGAAAAGTGTTGGCGTAAGAAACAGCTGCTATTCGTAGTGGTTTATTCATGATTTGGATACCTGCTGTAATAATTTGGTGAAAATAGAATTTTTTTATTTTTATTGTATTTTATTCATAATGTAAGAAAATCAATTTGTTTGCCCCGACCCTAAAGGGTGCAAATTGATTTTCAACTCTCCCTTTAGGGCGGGGAAAAAGTTGAAAATCAATCCTATTTATTCACTAAATTCAAAATAGTTTCTTATTTTTTTATGAATTTTTTTGTTACAGGTTTGTGCTTTCCATCCGAAACATTTAGGAAGTAAAAACCCTGGTTTAAAATACCGGCCGGGATTTCTAAACCGGCCGTGGCCTCTGATAATTCCCTGCTGCATGAATAAACTGTTTGACCGAGCAGGTTTACGATACTGATTTCGAGTTGAGCGTAGGATTCAAGTGAAATCGACACGTGAAGGTTGTCGGCAACAGGATTTGGAAAAGTAACATCGAAATTTTCAATTTGTGGATCATTCATGCCCACCGCCTGATCCAGGCTGAGGTTCAGCACCACGGGCAAATGATCGGACATCCCGTACAACGCCTCAATGATGCTGTCGGGGGCGCTGTTATTGGTTCCGTAATTGATGGCATCATTTAAATGATTTCCGTCTTGTCCGATGGATTTGTATGAGCCGTTAATATATTGAAAATGCTCGGTTCCGTATTTGAGATATCCACTTTCCAATATGAAATCAAACCGGTCGTCCATTCCGCCGGTGGCAAAACAACCGGTCGAGCTTGTATGTGTGGATTGGGTATGGTAGTCGCAATATAAATAGTTGCTGTTCCAATCACCGGTCATGTTGACAGGATCATAAAACCGGACATCGGCATTGGCATAATTTATCAGGTTCTGGAAACATTGTTCATCACCCGTGTAAACATTAAAGTCACCCATGAGCAGGTAGTTTGCTTTTTTGTTGAGTGAATTAAGGTAATTCATCAGAATGTTGGTTTGTGTTGATCTTGTTAATGAATCCGAAGCGTTGCTTCCGGCCTTAAGATGAGCAATTATGCAGGTAAGGTATGCCGTATCATGCGTGGTTGCCAGGTTCTCAGCCTTGAAATAAAAATTATAAAAATTAATATCCCTGACGGTGGTGGTGATATTATGCTGAGACAGCAACGCGAGCTTATCAGCATTATAAAACATTCCGTTCGACAGGTCCGACCCTGAACTGTTGGTCATGGTGCCTTTGTTATAGTGCGTAACTCCGCCGGTGTTCATCACGTAATCAAGTATGTGCTGGTGGGTGGCTGTATTCGGGGCGATTTCATTGGCGGTAAATATATCCGGGTTTACATACTTGACAATTGTTTTCAGGTAACCATCTTTTGCTGCCTGCGGATTATTGGAGGTGGTGCAGTAGGAGGTAGTCTGCCCGTAATACATCAGGTTGTAATGCATCACCCGGACGGTATCTTGTGAATATGCGGTAGCTGCGATTGCTGTGAGTATAAAAACTATAAATATTTTCATAGATTTTTTTATTATACAAAGATACAGAAATTCTAAAGTGCAATGCAGTGGCAGCTGATTGTCAATATGCCGGATATAAAAGACCTAGCTTCAAGCAGTAAAAGACAACCTCATGCCTGGTATTATACTGCAGCTTGATCATTTAAAAGACGGACTGGATATGAAATATGCTGGTAATCAGACCAACACAAGAGCTTAACTTGTACCCACCGCACTTTTTTAATAACAATCCGCATATAAACCGCCTTTAAAAGGACCGATTTATTTCAAGTTCAATTTTGCCCTTATCAAATTCTTTATTGGACGCTTTGCATATTCCTTGAAATGACTAAACGTAAAAAATATTAAATTTGTGTCATGATGTTATCAAAAACCTTATTAAAAAAGTTTTTTAAATTATCGCTTTATACATCCTTTTTAATAGCGGTATTATCTATAATACCAATCTCTACAATTAATTCCCTTCCCTATAGTTTTTATCTCTTTTTTGTTTTGATATTTTTCATAAATTCAATTAATGTTTGGTTAATTAATATCCTTCTGATTTATTTATTTGAAAGATTTAGCAATAAACATTTCAGATATATAGTAAGTTACATGGTTTGTGTTGCCGTTTTTGGTTTTTTTTTAGTGCTTGTTAAATTATATCCACCATTTAATTCATTTTTTTTAAATAGCCAATTCTCTGGTCACCAGGATAAGGACGTGATTGCTCCATTTGGAATGGGTTTTTTTATTAATTCCTTCATTTTATTTATTCAGGAATTAGTACTTCTACAAGATAAGAAGGCTAAAATTGAACTTGAAAATGCTCAGTTAAAAATTAAAAATTCTGAAGCTCTCTATTTACAATTAAAACAGCAAATACATCCTCATTTTTTATTCAATTCATTAAGTATTTTAAAATCGCTTATTTCAATTAATCCAGTTCTCGCAGAGGAATATATTATTCGCTTATCTGATTTTTTAAGAGTATCAATTTCTTCAAATAATGAGAATTTGGTTGCCTTAAAAGATGAATTAAAACTATGTATTGACTTCATTGAAATGCAAAGGATTCGTTTTGGCGAGGCACTGAAATTTTCTTTTGAAATTCCTGACCAAGAACTTTCGTCAGGTTGTGTCCCTGTGTTTTCCATACAGCTTTTACTTGAAAATGCTATTAAACACAATATGATGTCGGAAAAGCATCCTCTGGTGATAAATATTTCATATAGTGAAGGATGGATTTCTATCGTTAATAATATTCAAAAAAAAATATCGGCAGAACTGACTACGAAATCAGGTCTGTCCAATTTATCGGAACGTTATAAGCTGCTTTCAGGAAATGATATAGTTTTAAAAGAAACGGCAGATACTTTCATGGTAAGTTTAAAAATTCTGAAAGATGAAAATCGTAATCATTGAAGACGAGCAAATCACCGCGGATGATCTTGCTTTATCCATTAGGAAAGTTGAGCCTCTCGCACAAATTATTGCCATTTTAAAATCCGTAAGAGAATCAATAGATTTTTTTCAAGATAATAGTATTAAGATTGATTTAATATTTAGTGACATTCAGTTAAGTGATGGTTTGAGTTTTGAAATATTTAATAAACTTTCTATTAATGCTCCTATCATTTTTTGTACGGCATATGATGAGTATGCTTTAAATGCCTTTAAAGTAAATGGTATTCACTATTTGTTAAAGCCTTTTACCCTTAAAACTGTTAGCGAAGCAATAAGTAAGTTTAAGGTTCTTTCAAGTAATTTATCAGATAATTCCTTCCAGTATCAGGAAATACTTGAGATTCTGAATGAAAGTAAAAGCATTAACCAGATCTCTATTTTAGTTTATCAAAAAGATAAAATCTTACCGGTTCCTTTGAATAATATTGCTATAGCTTATATTGAGAATGAATTGACGTACATCATCACTTTTAATCAAGATAAGTTTCCCGTTAATAAATCCCTTGAAGAAATTGAGACTCTTACCGGTAATAGATTTTTCCGGGCTAATAGGCAATATCTTGTAAATAGAAAAGTAATTAAAGATTCCACACAGTACTTTGCACGCAAAATACTTATTAATCTCTCTTTCCCATTTGAAAACCGTATTATTGTCAGCAAAGCAAGAGCATCTGAGTTTCTCAATTGGTTGTCTGGCAATTAATTTTTCTTTCTTATATTTCATCCTCCTTTTTGCCCGCTTCGGTAGTATTTTACTTTAGTCCTTCATTATTGATTCCGAATTTTGCCTAAAATTAATTTAGTCAAAATCAATAATTGATAATTAAAACTTTTATGAAAATAATAACGAAATTGATAGAGGTGGTATTCTTTATCTTAATCATAACTATTTGTAATTATCCATTACTTGCACAAAAGCCATTAACACTCAAAGAGTGTATCAATTATTCACTAAATAACAATAGCAATATTAAAATAGCTGATTATAATGTGGAGATTTCACAGAAGAAAATTACCGAGCAGGTAGGGAATTATCTTCCACAAATCAATGTGTCGGGTGAATTTGATGATAATTTGAAACTTACAACCCAGCTCATGCCTGCCGAAATGATGGGTGGAACACCTGGTACATACATCCCTGTATCCTTCGGAAACAAATACAGTATGTCGGGAGGAGTACAATTAGCGCAAAAACTATATGATCCTACCAGTCTTTTAATGATAAAAACAGCAAAAATCAACAAAAATATTTCTGAGCTTACACAACAAAAAACAAGCGAACTCACGGCATATAATGTTAGTTTGATTTATTACCAGACGTTAGTTATTCAAATGCAATTGAATGTTCTTAAATCAACACTAACCGCTTCGGAGCAATCCTTAAAATCAATTGAGTTAAAATATAAAAATGGGATGGCAAAAAAAATAGATGTGGACAAAATCAGGGTGAGTTATAACAATACAAAATCTCAGCTAGAACAAGCTGAATTAAGTTATTCTCAATCCTTAAATACGCTGAAATATAACATGGGTATGCCGGTTGATAGTTCAATGGCGTTAGCCGATACAACAATAAATATAAGTATGGATCTGCTTAATAATGACACCGTGCGAAAATTGCAAATGGAAAATATTATTGACTATCAGTTGAAAAAAACAAATGTTTCGTTGATGCTGATAGATAAGAAAACAAAAGTGTCGGCATTTCTGCCTTCTCTGTCTTTCTTTGGAAATTATAATTATAATGCAATGCGGCAGGAATTTAATTTTTTTAATGCTGACAAAGATTGGTATCCAAGTTCTGGTATTGGCTTAAAACTAACCATTCCGATATTCGATGGCCTTCAAAGAAATTCAAGGGTTGCCCAGTCAAAATTGAGCATTAAAATAGCAAATGAAAATTTATTGCTTACCGAGCAATCAATTAAAGTAGATATTTCCAACTATGAGATTCAGTATAAAAATGCGTTAGATAATATCAATAGGGAAAAAGAAAATCTTGATTTAGCCGAAAGCGTATATAAAAACATGCAATTAGAATATCAGCTAGGCTCTGGTTCTACACTCGACCTCATTCAGTCCGAAAGTTCATACATGGTGGCTCAAAACACATATTTTAATAAACTCCTAAATCTCTACATCGCCCGCCTTGAACTTGAAAAAGCTAAAGGTTCTCTATTGAGTTTTATAAATAATTTAAAATAATTATGACAATGAAAAAGATTATCATCATCGTTATTGCCTTGGCAGCATTAGTATTTATTGTATTCAGGCTGTCAACCAACTTCAAAAAAATAAATGCAAACAAAGATGTAAGCACTGATTTGGCTTATGTATCTGTAAATGTTTCTCCCGTTTCAAAAATGTCAATAAACGACAGCTTGCAATTGACTGGTTATATGGAGGCATATTCAGAGATAGATATTGCAGCGGAAGCGCCGGGAATAATTACTTCATTGAATGCTACACTTGGACAGGAAAAATCAAAAGGGAGCCTTATAGCAACCATTGATGATAAACTAAAAAAACTTGCAGTTCAAACAGCCGGTATTAGTATTACAAAACTTAAAAAAGATTTGGAAAGGTATAATAATCTTTATAAAGGAGGTACTGTAACTGAGCAGCAATTAAATGAAGCCCAAAATTTGTATGATAATGCTGAAATACAATTAGAGCAAGCCGAAAAACAGCTTTCTGACGCAACAATAAAATCCCCGATAAGCGGCATTATTATCAAGAAACAAATTGAAGAAGGAGAATACATCAATATTGGCAGTCCTATCGCAACCATTGTTGATATTTCAAAACTTAAAATAAAATTGAATGTTTCCGAAGTCAATGTCTATCAACTTAAATTAAATGACAAAGCAATTATTACAACCGATGTATATCCTGGAGTAACATTTGAAGGGAGTATCAGTTTTATTAGTTCTCAGGGCGATGATTCACATAATTATCCAGTTGAAATTGTAATCCCAAATAATTCAAAATATCCTTTAAAATCAGGAACTTTTGCCAATGTAATGATCAAACTTCCTGTTACAGCAGAAGCATTGTACATTCCACGCGAATCTCTTTTGGGAAGTATAACAGAAGCCTCAGTATATGTTGCCGAAAACAACAAGGCGGTAGTTAAAAAAATTGTTGTTGGAAACGGAAATGACAAATTTATAAAGGTGATTTCCGGTTTAAAGGAAGGCGAAAAAGTAATTGTTAATGGACAGATAAACCTTTCCGATAATAAAGCAATTAAAATTGTAAATTAAAAACAACATTTATGTCAATCACTGAAATTGCAATAAAACGCCCCACGCTGGTAGTAGTAATTTTTACTGTCTTAGCAATACTTGGAATAACATGCTATACAAAATTAAACTATGAGTTAATTCCTAAGCTTAACTTCCCTGCAATTAGTATCGTAACTACATATCCGGGTGCCTCTGCAAATGAGGTGGAAAGTTCTGTTACCAAAAAACTGGAAGATGCCCTTTCATCCTTAGAGAATGTTAAAAGCATGCAATCAACTTCACAGGAGGGAGTTTCTTCTATTAATATCGAATTAGAATCGAGTGCTGACGCTAATTTAGCCGTACAGGATGCCCAGCGTAAAATCAATGCTATGGTGGCAAATCTCCCAGCAGGTGTGAAGTCTCCATCAATAAACAAATTTTCTTCCGATGAAATGCCTGTAATAAAGCTTGGAGTAACGGCCAAAATAGCCCCGACAGAGTTGTATTTGCTAACGAATAACCAAATCAGGTCGCAACTTTCAAAACTTAATGGTGTAGGACAAGTTTCGCTGGTTGGAGGAAATGAAAGGGAAATTAAAATTAATATCAATAAAAGTAAACTTGATGCATACAAGATTACAATCAACCAAGTATATCAGGCAATTTATAATTCAAATATTGAAATGCCAACCGGCAAAATTGAAAGCGATGTTAAACAATATACGGTAAGATTATTAGGGAAATTGAAGTCTTTAGATGAGTTTCGTAACATAACGGTTTCAAGAACAATTTCCGGCAGCAGTATCAAATTATCAGATATTGCAGAAATTGTTGACGGCATTTCAGAGCAGACTAATTTGAATAAAATCAATGGCAAAAATTCTATTGGTATTATTATTCAGAAACAAACAGATGCTAATACAGTTGATGTTTGCAAACGGGTAAAAGAACAATTGAAATTGCTCGAAAATCAATATTCGGACTATCAGTTAAAGTTTGATATTGCCTCTGACAATTCCACATATACCTTAGCTTCAGCAAATGCAGTAATGGAAGATCTGGGTTTTGCCGTATTGCTTGTTGCATTTGTTATGTTTATTTTCTTACATAGTATTCGAAATTCATTAATCGTTTTAATTTCCATTCCCGCTTCAATCATTTCGGTTTTCATAGCCATGTATATTTTTAATTTCTCACTTAATATGCTTACCTTAATGGCTCTCTCTTTGTTGATTGGTATTTTGGTTGACGATTCTATAGTCGTTTTGGAAAACATACACCGTCATCTGGAAATGGGGAAAGATAAGCATAAAGCTGCGCTTGATGGCAGGAATGAAATCAGCTTCACGGCTGTTGCTATAACCATGGTGGATATTGTAGTTTTTCTACCGCTTTCATTAGTATTTGGAATGATAGGTAACATGCTAAGGGAGTTTTCTCTGGTAATTGTATTTGCAACTCTCATGAGCCTCTTGGTTTCGTTTACTATTACCCCTTTATTAGCCTCCCGTTTCAGCAAAATACAAGATTATACAAAAAAATCCATTTTCGGAAAGTTTTCTGCTTGGGTAGAAACTACATTTAAAAAGATTATAAGGTATTACGAAAGAATTCTGCAATGGTGTTTAAATCACCGCAAAATAGTGTATCTGACAGTAACTGTATTAATTTTAATATCATTTTCCCTAGTAGGAATGGGTTTGGTAGGCACTGCATTCATGAATGATGGCGATCAGGGAGAATTTATTGTTAAACTTGAAGGTGAACCGCAGAATACTGTTTACCAGACAACACAGCTAACACAAAAAGTAGAGAATCTTTTGCTTAAAAAACCAGAGGTTGTTAAAGTTTTTTCAAACATCGGGTATTCAAGTTCTGATTTTGGAACAGGCAGTGGAGTAAATAATAAGAGTGAAATAACAGTTAATCTTGTTTCGAAAGATCAGCGATCTGTTTCTGTTAGCGAGTTTGCAGCAATGATAAAAAAAGAAGTTCAGGAAATACCCGGATTAAAAGTCAGTGCAACTCCTACTTCTGGAATGGGAAACGCTGATGATGCACCTATACAGATATTGTTACGTGGGCCTGATGTGAATAAACTTTTTGAAATTGGTGATAGTGTGATGAAAATTATAAAAGAAATACCAGGTACCAATGATGTGAAATTATCAATTGATAAAAGCAAGCCTGAATTGCAGATCAAACTCGATAGAGAAAAAATGGAGCAATTAGGACTTAATGTGCAACAGGTTGGAAGTACGCTGAACCTTGCATTAGCTGGAAATTCAGACCTGCAATATTCCGAGGGCGACGATGATTTTGACATTAATGTTCAGTTCGACCAATTCAACCGTAAAAAAATTGACGACGTGGGTTCTCTCACAATTTTAAATAATCAGGGGGAGGTTGTCGAATTAAAAAACTTTGCTACAATTACTCAGTCTTTAGGTCCTAATAAACTTGAAAGATACGACCGTATTTCATCTCTTACTGTAAAATGTGCAGTCTATGGCCGTCCTGTTGGAACCGTTGGTGATGAAATAAAAACTGCGATAAAAAACAAAATACATTCTCCTGAAATTACTATTGACTATAAAGGTCAAATGGAAAGACAAGCTGATGCTTTTAGCAGTTTATTTACAGCTATAATTTTCGCTTTGATTTTAGTGTATCTTGTTATGGTAGCACTTTACAATTCATACCTGTATCCATTTGTTGTTATATTCTCTATACCAGTGGCAGTAATCGGTGCTTTGTTTGCATTGGCTCTTTCTGGAGAATCACTAACTATATTCTCTATGGTTGGAATGATCATGCTGATTGGGCTTGTATGTAAAAATGCTATTCTGATTGTAGATTTTACGAATAAATTCAGAGACAAGGGTCTTTCCGTCAGGGAAGCACTAATAGAAGCGGGAAAGGAAAGGCTCAGACCAATTCTAATGACAACTTTTTCAATGATTTTTGGTATGCTTCCCATCGCTCTTGCATCGGGAGCAAGTGCCGAAAGTAAAAACGGTTTGGCCTGGGTTATTATTGGAGGTCTCACAAGTTCTTTACTTTTCACATTGGTATTAGTGCCTTCCGTTTATATGAGTATGGAAAAATATAAAGAAAAATTCAAGAAAATATTTTCACGGAAAAAGGTAATTTTATTTTAGCGTTGCAATTATCGTCATTGTTTTTCCTTCGTCAAGGACTTCTTTAACTTGAAATCCGCTCAATTTAAGAAAAAGCAGGATCTCATCTTTGGTAAAAGAGCGTAAAGTTGACAAGTCCTCATATGTTGAAATGTCCCCATTGTCATCGATGATGTAGGTGGCATGCCAGTCATAGGTCCAGCCGGTTTCAAGGTTCATTTTCAGTTTACTGATTCTCCGGATCTTTTTAGTGCCGTGTTCAATATGTTGTTCAAAATCGTTGAAATTGTCGAAGATTCCGTTTGCTTCGAAAAATCCAAATACAAACACCCCGTCAGCTTTGAGCGATTTATGAATACCATTGAAGGTATCCATGATTCCCTGGTTTTCGATCACGTACGAAATGGAACGGCCTGTTATTAATACCGCATCAAATTGTTTGTCAAAGGACAAGTTGCGCATATCACGCTGTACAAACACGTCTGCTTTTACTTCAGTTCGCGCAATATCAAGCATTTCATTAAATAAATCCACCCCGAGGAAGTCATAACCGTTTTGGAGAAAGCGGCGGGCAAGCATTCCAGAGCCGCAACCTACCTCCAGGATTTTCTGGCAATTGTTTCTTTTTAAGATGGCATCATAAAAATCATATTCTTTGTCGTAGTCAAAAATGTGCTGGTACATCTCATGATAGATGTTTGCCAGGGTTGAATATAATTGTGTCATTTCAGAAATTTTTGTAAAGTTACACCGGCTTTTTAGTATTTAGCCCTGAATTGTAATCATTCTGCACTTAATAGATTAAAAAACAATTCACAATCATCAAATCCGCCGCGGCGGACAAACAAATTACAAAACATTAAAATTCCAAAGAAGTCGTTTGAAAAATTAATCCGCCTTGGCGGATTAAAACATTGAATATTGTGCTCCAGCCCCCTAAGAATTTGGACATAGATTGCAATTAAAAATCGTAATTTTATGATAACAAAACGATCCATGCACAAAAGAACAGCGATTGAAAAGGAGAAGATTATTTTAGATATTCAAGGAACAGGAGTTTGTGAGATCCTTTCAAAGTGTTGTTGTGCCGCGTTTAAGCTAATATTAAATACTTCAAAATCAGGTCGGCGCTTTTATCAACACCAATTTTGCTGGTATCAATACAAAGGTCGTAAAGCTTTGCATCCGACCATTTTTTTCCTGTAAATGTATTGATGTAATGAGTTCTTTCTTTATCGCTCTGAGCGATCATTTTATCGGCCTCTGCTTTCGAAATATGATAGAGTTCCTGTATCCTTTTGGCTCTGAAATCAGCATCTCCATGCAGGAAAATACTTATACAATTCGGATGGTCGCGGAGAATGTGGAAGCCACACCGGCCAATAATAACCGAAGAACGGTCTTTGGCAATCCGCTTAATAACATCGGCTTCAGCATTAAACACATCAAAAGATGTCGGGGCAAACTTTCGCGGAGCCGGCATATAGGCATCCGGGGAGGCACCGCTGTATAGCCAGAAGGATTTCCAGAAGGTCTCTGTTTTTTCATCCTGCGATGCCACATCCTCAACAACGGCAGAAAGCTGCTCGGCAGCCTTCGTGATGATTTCATGGTCGGCATAATACATGTTCAGTTTTTGCGCCAGCTGCTGCCCGATGTATGCACCACCACTGCCAAGTTCGCGGCTGATCGTGATGACCAAATTTGATTTTTGTTTCATTTTTACCTCCTTATCCTTTGTAACTCATTACAAAAATAAAATTACCATAATAATATATACAAATATAAAGTAAAACGGTCAGGAAATCAAGAGATATCTTTATCCTGAATACCACCGGTGCCTTCGACAAGCTCAGTCACCGGGCCCGGGAGACATAACTATTGATAATAATTGGCCTGCCTGGCCCGGCAGACAGGCTTTTCCCATGAAAGTTTTGGTTGTGAATTTTTGAGGTTATAAATTATTAAACTAAAAGCATGAGAAATTGAAATTTTTGAAGTGGCTGCACCAAGAAAACTTATACTTTTGATTTTTAAATGTTCTAACCCTGTTGCTATGAAAAAGTTTTTGTCAAAAATCCTGTTGTTGATTGCTATAACGCTCGTCTCTTGGGGATCACAGGCTCAAAATTCCGCTAAAGTAAAATATGTGTTTTTGTTTATCGGTGATGGTATGGGCATTAGCCAGGTTTTTGTCACTGAAAAATACAATGCGCTCACCAACGCGGAACCTCTGATTTTTATGAATGATAGGTGGACTTTCGGGCTTTCAATGACTGAATGTGCCGACAGCAATAAGATCACAGATTCGGGTGCCGGTGGTACAGCCATTGCATGCGGTGAACGGACATCTTTCGGCAATATAGGCGAATACAAAGGAAAGGCGCTGGAGAGCATTGCTGAATACCTTCATACAAAAATGAATTTTAAGATCGGGATCATTACCAGTGTGCCCCTTAATCATGCTACTCCTTCCTGCTTTTTCGGGCACGAACCCACACGCAGAAATTACGACAACCTGACGAACGACATGATCCAAAGCGGTTTTGAATTGTTTGCCGGCGGCGGATTTCAATTAGGAAATGCTGATTCAACTAAAAACATTTTCAAAAATTCCGATGCGATTTATAAGAAATTGAGTGAAAACAATTTTCAATTGGTGTTTAACGAAAAACAACTATCTGCGCTGTCATCACCTTCTAACTGCCGTGTATTGATTATTGATACGGCCATCCAGAACAATCAGAAGAAACTGAAAATTAATTACAGCGACGAAAAAAATTCCCTGCCTTGCATCCTTGACGAGCCCGGATGTAAGATGAAACTTGCAGAATACACAGAATCGGCGCAGAATTTATTGATGAACGACAATGGCTTTTTTATCATGGTGGAGGGTGGAAAGATTGACTGGGCGTGCCATGACAATGATGCCCTCACGGCAATTTATGAGATCAACGCTTTTAACGAAGCCATCAAAAAAGCGTATGCGTTTTACCTGAAACATCCTCAAAACACGCTGATTATTATTACCGCCGATCATGAAACCGGGGGCATGGCGCAGGGCGCGAGAGTTGATGGTAAAACCCAGGTGAAAAAGGATAGCTATGGTTTGTTTATTAAAAAGCTTCAGCTTCAAACGAAATCCTATATCTACACCAGCAAAGATTCACTGCAGAAAATTCAGAAAGAAGCGCAAATAGGATGGGCCACCTACGAACATTCATCAGCTCCCGTGGGTGTTTGGGCAATAGGAAACGGTAGTGAAAAATTTTCAGGAATCATGAAAAATTCAGATATTAAAGAAAAGATACTGAATTTGGTACGATAATCTGTCACGGAAGGTTAATCCGCTGCCGGAACAAATAAATCTCAAATTCAAAATAACAAATAGCAAACAAATTCCAATCCGCCGCGGCGGACCAAATATTTAAATTCCAAACCGTTTGAGTCCGCCGCGGCGGATTGGTCAATTGATTATTTTGAAATTGTTTGATCCGCCTGTGGCGGATTGTATTTTGTTTTTTGGAATTTATTGTTTTAAAATTGTCGTGCTGGCTTCATTTCTAACCTTTGCAACTCCTATGGTCGCTGCAACCACCGAATAGGCGGGAGCGAAAATAAATCCCACCACCGGGATGAAGAAAAAGAATAAGTAAAATACGATGCCATTAGAAACAGCCATGCCACGGTTTTTTCGGACAAACTTAACACTGTCCCTTACCCTCATTTTAAAACGCTCATTCGAATAATCAATCATGGAAAAACCATAAAAATAGCAGGTGATAAAAAACATGATTATCGGTGAAAACCAACCGACGATGGGGATATAACTAAAGAAAAAAAGCAGGATCATAAAAGCCATTTCAATCAAAAAGTTTCGGATGACAATCCGTATGCCCCTCAAAACATCTTTTATAAATTGGCCGAAACGAAACGGATAATTATGCCCTGTTAATATTTTATCTGTTTTTTCTGAAAGAAGGGCAAGGGCCGGAGACAGGACCGCCAGCACAATATAGCGATACACGGATGTGTAAAACAAAAATAATAACACATACAAACCGATCTTAAAAATCCATTTGAAGAAAATGATAACGTATTTAAAAAATCCTTCAGGGGTTGATGATAAGCCTGTAATGTCAAGCAGCCATTCAGTAAAAAGGTTTATATAATGCAAGCCGAAAAAAATAACTAGTAACAGCATGATGACATTGATGATTGCCGGTAAAAAAACATAACCCCACAGCCGGTGTTTGACAATGAGTTTGTGTGCATCGGAGTATGTTTTAAAACCAAGCCTGAATTTTGGGAACACTGGCATCTGTCAGGATTTTCTTTTAATAACTCTTTTGACGTTTTTGCTGATCTTCGAAATCCGGTCGATATTTTCCTGAATAGGAGATTTGGTGAGGCCGTCGATACTCAGGTTTAAATTCTGATGGCGAACCGAATGTTGTTCAGGATATAAGATCACAAAACTATATTTTATAAAATTTTTTGAAAGTTGTTTAGGTAAGTTTGAAAGATATGCATGGTGCGAAATGGTGTTTTCACGCGCATTGATCCAGAACAACAAGTCTGTATGGCTCAGATGGTCTTTTAAGGCGTCCAGGTTGGCATAATCATCAAATTTTACATAGTTCACCGAAGACGCTTTGGAACCATCAAAATCTTTCATTAAATGCTCCAACGTTTCGTCCTTGGCAAAGATCATTACCTTGGCTGTAAGTTCCTTTGAAATGTCTGATATCTGCCGGACCCATTTTTTGTAACCCGGTTCAAACTCAGCTCCCGGGGGAACAATTATCACAAGTCGCTTGTAATATCCCAGCGGGTTGATTACTTTAACCACAAATATCATCTGGTTGTTTTTCGGAAGAATATTATCCACGATTCCTCCAAAAAGGCTGAGTAATGAAGCGGTCTGTCCATTCCATCCAAGAACCACTTTGGTGATCATCAATTCCTTGATGGCGCGGTTGATACCGTTTGCCACATTGACATCGATGCGTGTTACAATTCGCACAGACTTGTCATCTGATACAGCCTGATTTACAATGCGCTCGATATGCTGGTTCTTTACCATGATTTCATATCGGGCTTCTTCTGAGTCAGGACTGCCGGTAAAGACATTCAGCGGATATAAGGGTTCTTTGGATTTTTTGTTCTTGATGAGCAGGGCGAAATTTATCAGCATTTGCATGGTTTCCGGATTAGAAACAGGAACCAGGATGCGTTGCTTGATGATATCTTCTTCTACAGGTTGGCTCTTTTCGGCGCGTGCTAATTTCCTGCCTGCGCTTTCGGTAACAAAAGAACTTACCAGGCAACTAACAAAAATTACGATGATAGTTCCGTTAAGCACATCAATATTGAGGATGCCGAGATTATAGCCAACCAGGATAATTGCAATTGTCGCCGCTGCATGCGAACTGCTTAAACCAAAAAGAACGTGACGTTCCACCCTTGTAAAACCGTAGATTTTTTGTGTAACATACGCTGCAACGTATTTGGTGACCTCGGCCGTGACAACCAGCAAACCTGCAATAATCAACGCATCATAGCCACTGAATAAGACACCCAGATTTACGATCATACCCACACCGATCAGAAAAAAAGGAATAAAAATCGTGTTGCCTATAAACACCGTCCTGTTCATGAGAACAGACGATGATGGTACCAGGGAATTTAATGCTAAACCTGCCATGAACGCGCCAACCATTGGCTCTATTCCCGCTACTTCGGCAAGGAACGCAGAAGCAAACAACACACATAAAAGATACAGGTATTGTGCAGCCCCGTCACCTTCCAGATTTTTGAAAAACCATCGGCTTATGGCAGGCACTACCCAAATCATAACAGCCACAAAAACAGACAGGGAGATAATCATAATTATCCAAAACTGGGTATCCAGCGTGCCTTGAAAAACTTTAACGATAATGGCAAGTAACATCAGCACGGCCGTATCGGTAATTATGGTTCCTCCGATGACGGTATTTACAACACGGTTTTTTGTTATACCCAGACGGGAGGCAATAGGATAGGAGACAAGCGTGTGTGTGGAAAACATGCTGGATAATAGCAGTGATGGCAGAAAACCCAGTTTGATGATATAATAAGTAACGAAAAAACCCAGAATGAGCGGGATGAAAAATGTAAACGCACCGAAAACTATACTACGTGATTGGTTTTTTTTGAAATCCACCAAGTCAATCTCAAGCCCGACAAGAAACATGATGTATAGCAGGCCAAACTGCGAAAGCATATTCACTCCGTTGACAGGCGATACCACATTAAACCCGTGCGGACCGATCAATACACCTGCCAGTATAAAACCTACGATACCCGGAATGCGTAATTTTTTAAGCAGGCGCGGAGCGAGAAAAATAATGACAAAGATTAATAGAAATACGAGGATGGAGTCGGTGATTGGTAGTTGAAATTTTTCTAAAAATTTCACGGGGAATTTTTGACAAAAATATAAAATAAAACGGAATTAGTTCAGTACTTTTTTAGCAAAAGGTTAAATCATTTTTGAAATGCCAAAATAAATATAAAGATTCCTCATTCCGCTTTGCTTCATTCGGAATGACATTTAGGTTTTTTATTGGGGAGGGGGAAAGCAGCGGAGCGCCTTGCGCTCCGCTGCTTTCCCCCTCAAGTCCCAACCAAAATTGAAATGTCATTCCGAGCGCAGCGAGGAATCTTTTTATTATTTCCAGAAAGCTTTACATATTATTTTTTTTGGCATCTATAATTTCCCAGTCAATTTTTCCTTCATTATACAAGTAAATCCATTTTGGATTTAATGAATCTATTAGTTCAAGTTTTTTCTTCCTTGAGTAACCTTTAATCTGTTTTTCCCTTTTTATTGCCAAATCAATAAAATCAAATATTTCAAAATATATTAACTTATCTACATTATATTTGGAAGTAAATCCTTTTAAAATTTTCTTTTCGTGTTCAAAAACCCTTCTTACCAAATCATTTGTTACTCCAGTGTATAGAACTGTATAATTAGTATTCGTGAGAATGTAAATGTAATAACAATGGAGTTTTATTAAAAAATCAAACAATTAAAAAATAAATTTAGTTCCAAATATTGCTTTATTTTATTTTAACACAAATAAAATAATTTCTATCAGCATAACAAAAAAAGAAACATTTAAAGAATGTTTACTTCCGGCTCAAGATATATCCCGAATTTCTCAAGAATGCTTTTCTGGATTTTCGCTGAAAGCTCAAGTATTTCAGTGCCTGTAGCGCTTTTGTAATTCACAAGGATCAGCGCCTGATGTTCGTTCACGCCTGCATCGCCTGTACGATGGCCTTTCCACCCGCATTGATCAATGAGCCACCCGGCGGCCAGTTTGTGCCTGTTCTCTGGAGCAGGGTAATGAGGCATTTTGGGAAATTTTACGATCAGCTGTTTAAATTGCTCCTCTTCAATCAGTGGATTTTTGAAGAAACTTCCGGCAGAGCCTACCTCTTTCGGGTTGGGGATTTTTTGGTCGCGGATGTTGCAGATAGCTTTGCTGACCGTTGCCAGATCAGGTTCGTTGCTGCTGATGCGCCGGGCTTCTTCGGCTACCCCGCCGTATTCCAGATGAAAATCCGGAATTTTCGATAGGCGGAACACCACATTGGTGATGATGACTTTGCCTTTCAGCTGCCTTTTGAAAATGCTGTCGCGGTAACCAAAATGGCATTCCGGCTGTGTGAATTTCATCCGGCTGCCGTCATCAAGGCTTATCGCATAAACTTCTTTTATGCAGTTTTTTACTTCCGTGCCATAGGCGCCGATGTTCTGTATCGGGCTGCTGCCCACCTGTCCCGGAATACCTGAGAGATTTTCCAGTCCGTACAACTTTTCTGTGATACAGAATTTTATCAGGTCTTCCCATAATTCGCCGGCGGCAACATCAATGGTGGTGCTGGTATCATCTTCAGAAAGTTTTTTAAATCCTTTGGTGCTTATTTTAGCGGCTAAGCCCTCGTAATTTTTTGTAAAAAGTATGTTGCTTCCACCACCCAGAGGGAGAAGCGGAATCTTTGTTTCGTGATAAAAACCCAGAAGCTCTTCGTATTCATGGTGCAGTGAAATTTCAGTAAACCATCTTGCATTCACATCCATGCCAAATGTGTTGAACTTTTTCAGGCTGAAATTTTCAAAAAGCTCCATGAGGGCGTTATTTTAAGGAAATCATATGTTTTCTTGCAGCATCCACAAAAGCAATAAAAAGTGGGTGCGGGCTGAGCACCGTGCTGCTGTATTCAGGATGGAACTGTGTCCCGATAAACCAGGGATGATTTGTGTTTTCAATGATTTCAACAAGGTTCTCTTTCGGGTAAATACCGGCAGCAATGACGCCTGACTCTTCGAATTGTTTCAGGTATTCATTGTTAAACTCATAACGATGGCGGTGGCGTTCGCTTATATCTTCTTTCTGATAAATATCATAAACTTTTGTACCCTTTTTTAATTTGCATGGGTAAGCTCCGAGCCTCATGGTGCCGCCTTTGTTGGAAATATTTTTCTGGGCTTCCATGATGTCAATGACAGGATTCTGCGTTTCTTTGTTCATCTCGGTGG
>Ga0208789_1000078_pt1 | contig 150246 bp, 122 predicted proteins | sample Methanotroph_Enr_FD_187368 | JGI IMG/M metagenome (GOLD analysis project Ga0208789, IMG submission 187368) | Enriched soil microbial communities from Old Woman Creek wetland in Ohio, USA - Methanotroph_Enrichment_5 (SPAdes) (version 2) | ecosystem: Environmental > Terrestrial > Soil > Wetlands...
TAGAAGCAGGCATAGGAAAAAATTTAGTTAATGCGGGTTTTGTATTTAAAATGTAAACAATGAGTCTTGATTTTTTACTTGTTGAAATTCCTCATTCTCGAAACAGAATTCTGTGTTCGATGATGCAAAATTTTTAGAACAAACATCACAGAAGAAAATAGAAATACGCCTGAAATCTACGTCACATCATGAAAAAAATCAATCCCGTTATTAAGGTTAAAAGTTTTGCAACAAAGCATTCTGTCAAGCTCAGCGAAACTACGCTGGCAAAAACAAATGCGGCACGTAACTTTTTAACAGATTTTGCTGATGTAGTCTTGTTTATTCAGCAGGTTATCAAAGAAACATTTTCACGCCATTTTGAATTTAAAGAATTTTTCCGTCAATGTTTTCAGATAGGATATAAATCCCTACCGCTTATTTCAGTCACCGGAATTATTATAGGGTTGGTACTTACGATTCAATCACGGCCTGCCCTGGTGGATTTCGGCGCAGTAGGCCTGCTTCCGGGAATGGTGGCCATATCACTTATAAGAGAAATGGGACCTGTTATAACGGCACTTCTGTGTGCGGGGAAAGTGGCTTCGGGTATGGGGGCAGAATTGGGCTCCATGAGGGTGACTGAACAAATTGATGCCATGGAAGTCTCTTCCACAAATCCCATACGGTTTTTAGTTGTTACACGGGTTTTAGCAGCAACACTCATGATCCCTTTATTGGTGCTGTATGCGGATGGTCTTGGCATAATAGGAAGCTGGGCGGGTGCAAATATTAAAGGCGACGTATCTTTTGTCTTGTTCTTCAGACAGGCATTTGGGCATGTTGAATTTATGGACTTTATACCTGCTGTTATTAAAACATTTTTTTTCGGAGCTGTAATAGGATTGGTAGGTTGCTACAAGGGATACAATGCCGGCCGGGGAACTGAAAGTGTAGGCATCGCTGCAAATTCTGCAGTTGTGACCGCCTCGCTGCTGGTGATAATTATTGATGTGATCGCAGTACAAATAACTGATATGATGATGCCATGAAAACAGATCAGACTGAAACTATAAGCAATCCCGCATTGAAAACGAAAAATGATGAATCGGTTATTGAAATAAATGATCTTAAGAAATCATTTGGCGACCAGGAGGTGTTAGCAAACGTCTCTTTTAAACTCCTTAATGGTGAAAACTTAGTGGTGCTGGGCAAATCAGGCTCAGGCAAATCCGTTCTGATAAAGTGTATCGTTCGCCTGTTAACTGCTGACGGAGGAACAATCCGGGTACTTGGGGAAGATGTCAGCACATTAAACAATGATAGTTTAGGTGTGCTGAGACAAAAAATCGGTTTTCTTTTTCAAAGCGGGGCATTGTATGATTCCATGACGGTTAAACAGAACCTGGAATTCCCATTACAAAGAATAAAAAAGAATCTCACCAAAAAAGAAAAAGACGAAAAAATAATTGAAGTCCTGGAACAGGTCGGTTTGTCTGATGCCATCGATAAGATGCCCTCACAGCTTTCCGGCGGTATGCGGAAAAGAATAAGTTTAGCCCGCACCATCGTGGTTGACCCGATGATCATGTTGTATGATGAACCAACAACCGGGCTCGACCCTGTTACTTCTGATGAGATCAGTGCACTGATCATGGATATTCAAAAAAAATATAAAACATCTTCCATTATCATCACCCACGACATTGAATGCGCACGTAATACCGCGAACCGTGTTATCATGCTAAATGAGGGAACGGTTTACCAGGAAGGAAAATTAGAAGAGTTTGAAAAATCAACAGACAAATTGATCAAATCCTTTTTTAAATAAGAATTTAATAAGTCAATAATTTAATACCAAAAAAATGGATACGCACACACAAAAATTCAAAGTACGGTTAGGGCTGTTTGTTGCTGGAGGATTGGCAATTTTTATAATCGCCATATTTATAATCGGAAAACAAAAAAACTTATTTAATCCTGTTTTTAAACTTACCACAACGTTTTACAATGTAGGCGGGTTAGAGGCAGGAGGCAATATCCGTTTCTCAGGGATCAATGTTGGCACCGTTGATGACATCAAAATAATTAACGATTCAACCGTGAAGGTTGATATGATGATCCAAAAAGACGTGAAGAAATTTATTAAAACGGATAGCAGGGTGGCAATTGGGTCAGAAGGTCTTATCGGCGACAAGATCTTAGTTATTTCGCAGGGAAGTACCGATGCTCCCATAGTAGAAGAAGGGCAACAATTAGAATCCTCCGAGCCCATTAATATAGACGCCATCATGTCGAGCCTTAAAGTAACAGCCGATAATGCTGCCATAATTTCGTTTCAACTGGCAGGGATGATGATTAATATAAATAGCGGAAGGGGAACAATCGGCAGATTGATCTATGATACTATTATTGCAGAAGATATCAGTAAAATAATGGTGAATGTTAAAAACAGCGCCGACGGGTTCAATCAGAACATGAATGCCGCCAAAGAAAATTTCCTTCTGAGAGGATATTTCACCAGGCAGGCTGAAGCTGCGGCAGAAGAGCAGCGGCTGCTTGATAAAAAAAATAAAAAAGCCCAAAAAGAAATTGACAAAAAAAATAAAAAATAATCCATACTATTTTGGCACCATTCAACATAATGAAACATTTGAAAACAAAGAGTTTCCTCATTTCGCTTCACTCCATTCGGAATGACATTATAGTTTGTTTTTAGGGAGGGGGAAAGCAGCGGAGCGCAGGGCGCTCCGCTGCTTTCCCCTCCCGTACCCACTAAAAATAAAATGTCATTCCGAACCCTGCCTGCCGCAACAGCAGTGAAGGCAGGAAGGTGAGGAATCTCTTAAACTCGTCAGACAAACTCAAATATTCTGAATTACAAACACATCAAACCGTATAGAATAGTTTAGGATATTTTTTATGGTCGAATAGGTGCATTATTTTTTATATATGTTCTCAAACGTAGGAAAGAAAATGCCCAAATGGTGTTGTGTCGACAAAACGAATTATTAATCACATCCAATCATTCGAAAAGATGAAGACCGTTTGCTTTCTGATTTTTTTAATACTGACTTCTACCCTGTCATTTGCCCAACACCGGCGCCCCGTGAAGCAGGATACGATAAATCCTGCTAAAGGAAATTCAGAGAAGCAACTGAAGCGTATCCGGCAAAAGAAAATAAGGCTACATTCGGATTCTACAGGCAGCCAGCCATTGAAAAGTGTTTTAATTGATTCAACCATCCAAAACAGATACGGCGATTTACTCAACGATGATACGCTTTTTAATAAAAAAGCGCCTCTTTGGAGGGGTGCAACAGAAATCCTTAGTGCAGATGTAATTTCCTGGGGCGTAAGCCGGTTTATTTTTAACAAGGATGTTTCCCGCATCACCTTTAAATCATGGAAAACAAATTTAACTTCCGGATGGGAATGGGATAATAAACGTTTTGGGAACAACTTTATTGGCCAGCCGTATGCGGGAGCGCTTTTTTTTAATGCGGGCCGTTCAAGCGGATACAACTATTACCAATCTTTTCCATGTGCGGTTGCGGGCAGCCTGATATGGGAATATTTGGGAGAAAACACACTGCCGGCCTACAATGATATCATCAATACACCCGTCAGCGGAGCCTTCCTAGGCGAAATTCTATACCGTCTGAGCTCAAACGTACTTGATGACCGCACCAGAGGCGCAAACAGGGTTTTTCGCGAAATTGGTGCAGCCGTCATAAATCCTAAAAGAGCTTTTAACAGGCTGGTGACCGGTAAAATGTTCAGAAGATCCAATAAGGAAGTTTACCAGAAAGAACCTGTCAATTTTTCCTTTTACACCGGATTGCGTCAGCTGAATAATGAAACGGAGCCCATGTTTGGGAGATCAACATATAGCGCATTGGCAAACCTGCAGATTGATTATGGAAATCCGTTTGAAATCCGTTCCCGTAAGGCTTTTGATTTTTTCAAACTTCGCGCAGATGTAAATTTCGGTGTGGGCCGGAAAATTATCGATAATGTGATTGGCTATGGAATCCTATTCGGCAAAAATAAACAGCTTGGAAAAATGGATATCCTCATTGGTGGGTTTCAATATTATGATTATTGGGATAGTAAAATATTTGAGCTGGGAACCATTGGTTTTGGTGGCGGAATAATATCTAAATTATCCATTAACAAAACAAGCAATTTATATACGAAGATCCATTTAGCAGGAGTGCCTTTTTCCGGGAATAATACGCGGTTTGGACCCGATACTTCGCAGGTAAGAGATTATAATTACGGCGGCGGGCTGGAGGGCAAATTTGAAAGCACGCTTAATATTAACAAATATGCCACTGCTTCAATGATATATTACGTCTATTGGATCAGTACCTATGTCGGAATAAAGGGGAATAATTTTGTACACATCATAAAGCCAAGAATAACCATACGGCTTTACAAAATGCTAAGCATTGGATTTGAATGCAACTTCTACTACAACGACCGGTATTCGGCTGATTTTCCGCCAACACATCTTGTAAGAACAGAACAAAAAGCATTTCTCCTGCTATATTTTGAAGACAAGCAGCGGCGAGGGCAATATAATTGACATCAGATTCGAAGTGGGTTACCGAAGCGCCTGTTTTAATCCATTATTTGAGACAGACGCTAATGTTGTTTTTTTGGTCGACATTATAAGTAATCTGTGAATGATGTAACTTTTTACCGAAACTATGTAATACTCGAGGGCTTGTAGTGGCGTAACTTTATACTTTGATAATATCATTATAACTCTTTTAAAAATAAACCAAATGAAAACTTCTAAATTTAAAATTATCGCTCTTTTTCTGCTATTCAGTATTGTAGCATATTTAGCGCCGCAAAAAACATCTGCACAAGGTGGATATGTTAGCTATCAGGTCTTTTATGATGAGTTAAGCCCTTACGGAACCTGGGTTGATATGAACAATTATGGATATGTCTGGGTGCCGGATGTAGGACCCGGGTTTACACCTTATTCTACTAATGGCTACTGGGTATATACCGATATGGGCTGGACGTGGGTTTCAAATTATCCGTGGGGATGGGCGCCTTTTCATTATGGCCGGTGGTTCTATAGTCCTTCGTATGGCCAGGTATGGATACCTGATTACCAATGGGGGCCGGGATGGGTCATGTGGAGAAGCTCAGACGTTTACTACGGTTGGGCGCCAATGGGCCCCGGCAGCTACTATAATGTACCTTACAATCAGTGGACCTTTGTGAACAGCAATTATCTGGGTAGTACGAACATAACTAACTATTATGTCAGCACTACAAACAACACCACGATCATCAACAACACCACCGTGATAAATAATTACCGGAAAGATAATTCACGTAATGTCACATACAATGCCGGCCCGAACAAATCCGATGTGGAAAAACATAGTGGTAAAAAAATCACCCCGGTGACTATTAAAGAAAGTAGTAAACCCGGTCAGAGCCTGAGTAATAATCAGCTTCAGATATACCGTCCGCTGGTGAAAAAAAATAGTTCCAATGGGTCAAAACCAGTCCCGTCAAAAGTATCAGGTGTGAAAGATGTGAAACCAATAAACCAAAGAAACGATAAAAATGTAAATCCAACGCAAAAGGTAAATCCGGCAACCAAACAGAATCAACAACAAACAAAACCTGCCGGGCAGCAAAATCAACAGAAGCAAATGCAAACAAAACCCGACGGACAACAAAACCAACAGAAACAACAGCAGACTAAACCCGCCGGACAACAACAGCAGCAGAAGCAACAACAAGTAAAACCAGCCGGGCAACAACAGCAACAGAAGCAGCAGCAAACAAAGCCGGCGGGACAGCAAAACCAACAAAAACAAACTCCCGCTAAACAAACACAAACAAAACAAAAATCACAACAGCATCAAACAAACCCAAACCATAATAATGGAGAAGAAAAAAAACCTAAATGATCGTTTAGTATTTAACCCGGAAGCGTGTTCTTATGAAAACACACAGTAAGAAAAACCTCTAAAAACGTTTGAATAATGTTAGTCTTTTCAAAAATTAGTAACATACTTCGGCTTTATGAATAAATGAGAAAATGAAAAAAGCTGTTTCTTTTCTGAAAAAAACGTTGAAAGTGATTTTGTACGTGGTTTTAAGCTTTGTGCTTTTATTCATAGTTATTGCCCTGCTTATTCAAATTCCCGCGATTCAGACAAAGATCGTTCATTATGCCACTTCCGTTGTCAGCGATAAAACCCATACTAAGGTCGAACTAAAAAAAATCAGCATCTCATTTCCGAAATCGCTGGTCATTGAAGGCCTTTATCTGGAAGATACTAAAAAAGACACCCTGCTTTATGCCGGGAAGCTGAAAGTTAATGTTTCTTTTATGGGTCTGTTTAATAAAAAGATACATGTCCGCTCTTTCGCATTGGAAGAAGTAACGCTTAATCTGAAACGTGCCGAAGCAGATTCCCTGTTCAATTTTAATTTTCTTGTTACCGCATTCAGCGATTCTTCCAAACCCAAAAAAGTCGAACCAAAAACGAAATCCAAATGGACCGTCAGTGCAGATAATGTCCGGATGAAAGACGTCCGGTTCCATTTTGATGATGATTACGGAGGGACAGATGTAGCTGCTCATGTTAAACAGTTGAAATTAAAAATGGACAAAATCGATATTGAGAATCTGGTCTTTAACGTCGATGAATTATCGCTCGAAAACTCAAGTGCCAGTGTGCGGATAAAGAAATCCGTAAAACCAAAAACACCCAACGAAAACCCCAACAAGGTGTCCGTGAAAGTTACGGCAAATAAGATATTAATCAACAACACCATTTTTTATTTCGGAGATTCGAAAAATAATCAATCTCTTGATGTAAACATAAGCACGCTTACAGTTACAAAACCTGATTTCGATCTTCTCGGAGAATCAGTTAAAGTAGATCATTTATCCTTATCCGAAAGCAAAGCTCAATTCAACAGAACCGACAATGCGGCTTATGATACAGCGGCAGTTGTAAAAAGTACCACCTACAGAAAAAGCGACTGGAAAGTGTCTGCGAACAGCATTGATATGAAGGACAATTCGCTTGCCTACATCGTAGTAAATAAACCTAAATTAATAAACACATTTGATGTCAACAACCTCGTTTATGAACATGTAACACTTGTGGCAACAGCTCTTTATTATTCATTTGCTAAATTAACTGCATCAATTTCAAAATTAACAGCGGTTGATCAGAACGATTTTTTAATCACGCATTTCGAAACAGATTTCAGAATGGACCAGCAGTCCATAACTGCAAAAAATCTCAAGGCGCTAACAACAAATTCTGCCATAGACGCTGATTTGAGCATAAAATTTTCCTCCATAAAATCCCTGAAAGACTCCCTGCCATTCATGATCGTGAACGCCGACATGAAAAATGTGATAGTAAAAAATTCCGATATTATATATTTTGTTCCAACGCTTATCGAACAGGCGTTCTTCAGAAACAGCAAGAACATTACCACGGTTACAGGAATTATTAATGGGCCTCTGAACAAACTTTACGGGAAAGACCTGCTGATTAAAACAGGTGTAAATACGATTTTAACAACCGATTTTTTCATTGCCGGATTACCCGATGTTAAAACTGCTCGTTTCAATTTTCCAAATCTCTATTTAAGATCCGGCAAAACAGACATTAAAATGATCGCCGATACTTCAATTCCTGGAACTATCGAACTCCCTGAAAATATTAGCATGCAGATCGTTTTTAACGGACAATTAAAGTCCTTTATATCCACATTGGATATGAACAGCAGCTATGGATCTGCGCAAATTTTTGCCACCATTGATAAAAATGAAAATTTCAAAGGCAATGTAAGTATTACAAATTTTGATCTTGGACGTTTATTGAAAAACAAGGAACTGTACGGGCCTGTTTCACTAACGGCTGAAACTTACGGGCATGGATTAGACAAAACAAGCATTACGGCAAACATTAAGGCTGTTGTTTCGCAGGTTTATTTGAATAAATACAACTATCATAATCTTACCGTGGATGGCACTATTCATGGGCGTGAATTCGAAGGAAAAATAAATCTGAAGGATGAAAATGCGGTCTTTAATTTTGACGGTTTGGTCAACTTAACCCCCGATGAGGAAAAGTATAAATTCAATTTTGAGCTTCAGGGGGCGGACCTCCAAAAACTTAATTTGACAAAGGATGATTTCCGGATTGGATTAAACGCCACGGCAGATCTCAAGGGCGGTTCTGTAAAGGCAATCAATGGCACCGCCGGAATTACCGGCATTACCATTATTCACGACGGTAAACAATACGTGCTCGATTCCTTTTTGCTAGCATCCATAAATGAACCCGGTAAAAGTGAATTAAAGGTCAGCTCTGCCCTTATCGGTATAAAATATAATGGAACGATGCCTCCTGCCAGTCTTCCAAAAGCGCTGGGTATCTTTATCAATAATTATTTTCCCTTTTCGGATTCTTCTCAAATAAAAAACGACGGTGCTTTACAGAATTTTAATTTTGAGATACAACTTCATAACCACCCCATCCTTACTGAGGTGCTTTTTCCGCAATTAAAAGAATTTGAACCGGGGTTAATCACCGGAAGCTTCGACAGCCAGAAAAACGAGTTGAAGTTAAATATGGCTATGCAAAAAATCGTTTATGGCAGTACCGCAATTGATCACCTGGCGTTGGTCGTGAATTCGGATCAAAATGCATTGAATTATAGCATTTCAAGTAATTCGGTTTCAAACTCACAAATCAAATTAGACAACATTTTATTGGATGGAAAACTTGCTGGCCATACCATTTTTGCAAACCTTTCATCCATTGATTCGGCCCAAAATAAAAAGCTGCGGGTTGGTTCTCAAATGGTAAAAAATGGATCAAACTTTAAGTTAATGCTAGATCCGGAGGATTTCTACCTGATGAATGAACGCTGGGACATCACCGCGGATAATTATATTGAATTCGGGAAACAAGGTTTTTTGGTCCATCATCTTTTCATCAGCAAAACAGGAAGCGAGATCAATATCGCTTCTGTTCATGACCAATTTAACGATGATCTGAACATTGAAATTAAAAATTTCAACCTGCATGACATCTCGGGAATAATAGAAAAAGACAGTAATTTGGCCAGCGGTTTAGTTGATGGCAATGTATTGTTCAAAAGAGTTAATGACGCTTATGGAATAATCGCAGATGCAAAAATAAGTAACCTCATCATTCGAGAAGTGCCTATTGGAGATCTGTCGGTAAAAGCTGAAAACCCTACAAGAGAGAAATTTAGTATTGATGTTGAGTTATCCGGCACCGATAATAATCTCACAGCGAAGGGATTTTTCATCCCTGGTGGCGGCGAAAATTCTGTCAGTATAAAAGTTGCGATCCAATCTCTTTCGCTGAAAACTGCAGAAGCATTCTCATTTGGAGCAATAACAGAAGCCTCCGGAAATCTTACCGGGAATTTTTTGGTGGAAGGAAAGGCGGCTTCATCCGATATTACAGGTGAAATCACATTCAACAATGCCTTTATCAAACCTGCCGTGTTAAATAACATGTTACAATTGAAACACGAAACTGTTCAATTAAAAAAAGACGGAGTTCATTTTAATTCCTTCACCGTTTTAGATGCCGGCCAGCATACCGCTATAATTGACGGCACGGTTAAGATGACGCATTTCAAAGATTTTATTTTTGCATTGCATATAAATACAAAAGACTTTTTATTATTCAACACAACAGCGCAGGACAACAAGGAATTCTACGGAAAAATGATTATTGACAGCAGGATCGACGTTGGTGGCCCGTTATCGCTGCCGGTTGTTAATGCTAAAATAAAAATGAAAAAAGGCTCAAACTTTACGTTTGCAATTCCTGAGAAAAGCCTTACCACCGACAAGGGAGAAGATGTTGTTGAATTTGTTGATTCTGTAAAACAAAATCTGATTCTTAGCCGCGGGTTGGAAAAGGAAAAACAAAAATCAGGCATAACGGGATTCGACATCTTTTCTGTAATTGAGATTGACAAACAAGCCACTGTACGGCTGCTTTTAGACCCCACCACCACGGATTCGTTGGTGGTAAAAGGCGAAGCAGCATTAAGTTTTGCCATAGACCGTAGCGGAAAAATGAGCCTCACCGGGGCATACAATTTAAATGAAGGCAGCTATCTGGTTTCATTGGAATCCTTATTAAAAAGAAAATTTGATATTGTTCCGGGAAGTACCATTATCTGGAATGGTGAATTGCTGGAGGCGGAATTATCTGTGGATGCCACCTATTTAGTTCGGGCTTCGCCCATTGAACTTGTAGTTGATCAGATGTCAGAAATGAGTGAAACCATTAAAAATGAGTACAAACAACGTTACCCGTTTTTGATTGTCCTGAAGCTTCGTGGAGCGTTATTGCGCCCGCAAATCAGTTTTGAAATACAATTGCCACCGGAAGAAAAGGGAATCATGGGCGGGGCTGTAAATGCAAAATTGAACATGCTGAATGGAGACCCGTCTTCATTAAACAAACAGGTATTTGCGTTGTTGGTACTGGGCAGGTTTATACAGGAAAATCCTTTACAGACGGAAACAAACCAGGTGTCATCGATCGTTCGGACAACCGTGGGGCGGTTTTTATCCGCACAATTAAATCAGCTGAGTTCTTCAATATTAAAAGGCGTGGAATTAAATTTTGACATCCAGTCTTACGACGATTATCAGACCGGGCAGGCACAAGGCCGGACACAAATAGAAATTGGTGTAAAGAAACAGCTTTTTAAAGAACGGTTGTCGGTCCAGGTTGGAGGCGCTGTAGATGTCGAAGGGAGCGCGGCAAAACAAAATACCGCCGCTGACATTATAAGTGATATTTCGGTAGAATACAAGCTGACGAAAGATGGCCGATACCGCCTTAAGGGATTCAGGCATAATCAATATGAGGGCGCCATTGAAGGCCAGTTGGTAGAAACCGGCATCGGGGTTATGTATGTGCGTGATTTTAATAAATGGAAAGAATTATTCAGGTCGCCGGAAAAAATCAAAAGTGATTCATCAAAAATAAAATAATTATGACACGGCCAACGCTATATAAATACCTCATCATCATCATCTGCCTGTCGGTGTCAGCATGCAGTGGTACAAGGCATTTACCGGCAGGCGAAAAGCTGTATACCGGTGCGGAAATTAAGTTAAAACCAAGTGAAAAAATAAGGGCGAAAAAGAAAGCATTTATTAAGACGTATGCCACAAATTCAATTCGCCCTGATCCAAATAAAAAGTTCCTGGGTATGCGCCCCAAATTATGGATGTATATGGCCGCCGGAGAAAATCCAAAAAGTAAATTTAAAAAGTGGCTGCTGAAAAGAGGCGAAGCCCCGGTGCTTATGAGCAGTATTAATCCGGGAGTTACTTCGGCAATCATTGATGCCCGGCTTTTTAATATCGGGGTTTTCAAAGCGTATACTGAATATAAAGTTGTGGAAAGAAAACGAACGGCAAGAGTAATTTACACCAGTCATATTCATAAACCATACACCATTAAAGCCTTTACCTACGCTGTTTCAGATGACAGTGTCAGCCGCATTATTTTAACAGAAAAAGAAAAATCGATTATTAAACCTGGTGAAGATTATAGCCTGGATAAACTAAAAAAAGAGCGGGCCCGAATTGATATCTTATTAAAAAACAACGGGTACTTCTATTTCGATCCCGACTATTTGCTCTTTCAGGCAGATACATCAAATGTAGATCATACGGCAAGTCTCAAGCTAACATTAAAAGACAGTATTTCTAAAAACGCATTGACAGTTTATCGCATTAACAATGTGTATGTAGACCAGGATTATTCATTAACTGATACAAAACGCGACAGTATAAAAAGCTTCATTCGATTTGAAAACATGTTGTTTCTGGGAACTGAGTCAGACATGAAGATCAGACCGAAAGTAATTGCAAAATCGGTCTATTTAAGAAAAAACGAGATCTATTCAAGAAAGAATCACAACATCACGCTCAACCGCTTGATGTCGATGGGTAGTTTTAAATTTGTCAGCGTAAAATTTTCCGACAGCGACACTTCTTCCGGGGGGTATTTAGATGCGGTAATTTTATTAACCCCTTTGCCCAAGCGCACCTTTAGGGCAGAAATTGACCTTATCTCCAAATCAAACAGTAGTTTGGGCCCGCGGCTGAATGTTGGCCTTCTGAACAGAAATACTTTTGGGGGCGCAGAATTGCTGACAGTAAGCATGGCCGGATCGTTTGAAGCACAACTGAGCGGTAAGGATAAAAATTTATTTTCTTTTTCTTTGAATCCGCAAGTTGAGTTGTCCTTCCCTCGCTTTCTGGTTCCTTTTAAAATCAGGACCAACAGTATATATATTCCAAAAACCCGCATTTTACTTTCCTATAATTATCTGAGGAAGGGAAAATATTTCGATATGCACACCTTCCAGTTAATTTATGGTTATAAGTGGAAAAATGATATCCGTGATGAACATGAATTTAATCCTATTAGTGTAAGTTTTACTTCTATTACGCACAAATCCGATGCTTTCAATGCGTTGCTGGAGTCCAACCCTTTCCTCAAAATTAGTTATGAAGAGCAATTTATTGCAGGTGGAAGTTATTTATACACGTATAACGAACAGGTGTTTCAGGACAAAAAAATGCAGTTCTTTTTTCAATTATCAACCGAAGTGGCAGGAAATACTTTTGCGTTGGCAAACGTCATCGGTGGAAAGAAAATATCATCCGAAAATCCAACAAAAATTTTTGGGAACATCTTTTCGCAATACGCCAAATTGAGCCTGGATGGCCGCGCCTATTACAATTTTAAAAGTAAGGACAAATTGGCCATGAGGGTTTTTATCGGGGTGGCCAAGCCCTATGGAAATTCTTCCATCCTGCCATACACGAGACAATTTTTTAGTGGCGGGCCGAACAGCTTACGCGCTTTTCACATTAATTCTGTGGGGCCGGGAACCTACCATCAGGATATTATTACGAATGGATTTTTACAATTGGGAGGTGATGTAAAGCTTGAAATGAACCTGGAATACCGCTTTACCATTTACCGGTTTTTGAAAGGCGCTCTTTTTACAGACGCGGGAAATATTTGGATGCTGAAATCAAATCCTGCAAATGAGGGTGGCACGTTCAGGTTTTCCGGGTTTTTCAACGAGTTGGCGGTTGGGGCAGGTATAGGATTGCGGATTGATATTTCCTTTTTCGTTTTGCGTTTTGATTTTGCGATGCCATTGAGAAAGCCATGGCTGGAAAAAAATAACAGGTGGGTACTCGATCAGATAAGCTTTGGAAATAACGGATGGCGGCGCGATAATTTGATTTTAAATGTAGCAATAGGATATCCTTTTTAATCTTATAACAATCATATAGGCACATCATGCCTCTTAGATGTATAAAAAAACAAGTAAACTCAAATAAAATGAAAAAAGTAAAACAACTGGGTATTTGGATGGATCATTCAAATGCTTTTTTAATGGAGCTGGAAAACAATAAGATTGTTGAAAGTATTATTGTTTCAGAATTTACTCACGAAGCAAAAGAAAAAAGCCTGGATAAAAGTGAAAAATTCGCGAATAATAAAGAGCAACAACAGCAATCGAGCTATTACAAAAAAATAAGCGGTATCATCAGAAATTATGAGGAGGTGCTCCTGTTCGGCCCTACAGACGCCAAAAACGAATTATTAAATTTGCTAAAATCCGATCATCTTTTTGACCATATAAAAATTGAAACGAAAAATACTGATAAGATGACGGCCATTCAAATGCAGGATTTTGTTAAGGAATATTTCAAATAGAACCTTACGCATCATTTCTATTTTTCTGATGGTCAATATAGCGAATCACAAGGTAAATAAGTGGTTTATAGCGCTTTTTACAATAAATACATGGAAAATTTTGGCACTTTGTCAAAACAGTTTCTTAATAAAATCGCATTAAATTGTATTTTTATGCTGATTATAATATACCATCATGAAACCAACACTTTCTAAAACAAAGATAGTCGCAACTTTAGGCCCCGCTTCGTCTTCAAAAGATATTATCAAGAAAATGATGGAAGCCGGAGTGGATGTTTTCAGGATAAATTTTTCGCATTCAAAAAAGGAAGACTTCTTAAAGCTGGTAACGATTATTAAGGATCTGAATATTGAATTATCTGCCTATGTGGCTGTCCTTGCCGATTTACAAGGGCCCAAGCTAAGAATTGGCGAGGTTGAAAACAATTACCTTGAGGTGTTTCCGGGCGACGTCGTAACTTTTGTTACAGAAAAATGTATCGGAAATATAAACCGCTTATACATGAGTTACACATCCTTTCCGATGGATGTAATACCGGGTGAAATAATACTCATTGATGACGGGAAAATAAAACTTGAAGTAACCGAAACAAATAAAAAAGATACCGTCAAAGCGAAGGTTATTTATGGCGGGGCATTATCATCTCATAAAGGTGTGAACCTGCCCAACACCCGGGTTTCGCTGCCCTGCCTCACGGAGGCAGACATTTCAAATGCCATTTTTGCCTTAGAACATGATGTTGACTGGATCGCGTTATCGTTTGTCCGAAAAGCCAGCGATGTCCTCGAATTAAAGAAACTAATAAAGAAAAATAAAGGACATGCAGGCGTCATTGCAAAAATCGAGAAGCCTGAAGCGCTGAAGGAAATTGACCAGATCATTGATTTTGCCGATGGGATCATGGTGGCGCGCGGCGACCTGGGCGTGGAGCTGTCTTTTGAAGAAGTTCCCTTGATTCAAAAACAAATAATTGAGAAATGCATTGCACGGTCGAAACCCGTGATTGTTGCAACTCAGATGATGGAAAGCATGATTACGAATTTCACTCCGACACGGGCCGAAGCCACAGATGTGGCAAATGCCGTGCTTGATGGGGCAGATGCCCTGATGCTTAGCGGTGAGACTGCTGTAGGCAAATATCCCGTGGAGACCATCGGCAATATGCAAAAAATAATTTTCCATACCGAAGCTTTTGGCAACTGCTTAAATAAAAAACATTTCCCGAATAAAGAAACTTCTGATTTCCTGGCGGATTCCATTTGTTTCAACGCATCAACCCTGGCAAAAGATATCCATGCTACAGCCATTGTCATGTTTACACATTCCGGACAAACAGTATTACGTATCTCAAGCCACAGGCCTGATGCCGGCATTTATGCTTTTACTAACAATAAAAAAATATTGAATTCTATGGCCCTGGTGTGGGGCGTTAGGGTGTTTTATTTACACGCCTTTGAAGAGATTGAAGAGGCAATCCGGAAATCAATTATTAAATTAAAAGCTGAGCATATTTTGAGTGACGGCGAGTTCGTGGTTCACGTGGGCAGCTCTCCGCTCAACCAACACGGAAAGACCAACATCATTAAGGTCAGCGAAGTTTAGCGTATTTTTTTAAAAATAAAAAATATTTTTCCATCAACCTGCCCGCTGTTCGAAGTTCACATAATATTTAAAAATGTGTGAATAATGTAACTCTTCCCTTTTATTGTATAAAATAATTTACTGCAAGAGGCCGACCTTTATACCACGAAGAATACATCCGATTTCTTTTGGTAAAAGAGTTAAAAACAACCCCACAAATGAAAAAAACCCACCTTGTTTTAGTTGCAGTGCTTGCCCTGTCAATCACAACCGTTTCGATGGTCATCAGCCCTTCAAAAGCTATAAGTCAGAAGAAAATAACGCAAACAAGTTATACCATACCCCGAAACGTTATGGATATCTTCCGAAATTCATGCATAAATTGTCATGGTGAAAGCGGAAACTTTTCTGCCCGGTCAATGGTGAATTTTTATGTATGGGATAATTATTCAGAGGAGAAACAGCTTTTAAAAGCAACAGCCATTATAAACGCCCTCACAAAAGAAACTATGCCACCGGCCAGTGCGAGAAACGACACGCCTCAAAACATCCCCACAGCAGAAAGGGTTGTAACAGTCGGTATTTGGGCTAATTCCCTGGATGGAAAATAATTATTGGCTCTGCCACAAAACATCATAGATTTTCCCGAACCACACATAACGCAAATGTGTGAATATTATAACTCTTTCCATGAATTATGTAACACTTTTTGAAATAAAACGGGGGACCTTTGTATCATGAGAATTAATAACAATTAATCAGAAAATTATGGATTTTCTAAATAAATTAAATGAATATTTTTCCAGGCAAAAAGGCAAAACAGTCTCAGATTACAAGGGCTTAATGCTTGAAAAACACCAGGAGAAAATCCAAATTGAATTAAAAAAAAATTTGAGGGAACTTAAGGCCATCACCTTCTTAAAAGATAATGGCCTTATGGCTGAATAAAGAAGAAAGGAATTTTGTGATAACCTTAAAATCGGACCCGAAAAACGAAAGAAAATATGAACAGGATTATAAGGGCCATTGATAAAAAGTAACGTTTGGCCAAGCGTTGGGCAAACTCAGGGTTATTAACCATTAAATAATAATTATTAATAAATAAAACCAAAAAAAATGAAAAAAATAATTTTTACCCTTGCTGTAACAACGTTTATGGCGGGAATAATGTTAACAGGATGCCAGTCATCGGCAGACAAAGTGAAAGATGCAAAAGAGAATGTGACAGAAGCTAAACAAGAGCTGAACCAGGCGGTAAAAGATTCCATGCAGCAATTTAAAAAAGAATCGGAAGAAAAAATCAGCGCTAATGATGTCACCATTAATGATCTGAAAGCAAAAATTGCCACGGAGAGAAAAGAAAACAAAGCCGCATATGAAAAAAAACTGGCTGATCTGGAGCAAAAAAACAGCGATATGAAAAAGAAACTGGCAGACTTTAAAGAGGATGAGCAGACCAAATGGAAAACATTTAAAAATGAATTCAACCATGATATGGACGAGCTGGGAAAGGCATTTAAAGATTTCTGGGTAAAAAGTAAATAAAACAAGAGTTCTTTTTAAAAATATTATGGAGCACATAAAAACCTAAAACAATATCAATTAAGTCATGGAAACCTTTTTATATATCAATGCTGCAATACTGATAATTGGGATAGTTGGTTTTTTGATTTACAAAGCCGCTGGCATCATACGTATGATTATTGTTTATAGGCACATGCACTAACAAAAAGTAATAAATAAAAAAATAAAATATTAAAATCATCACTTAAATAACAATCATTAAAAAAACAAAATTATGGACACAGGAAAAATTTTAATGGGCGTATTAGCCGGGGTTGCCGCCGGTGCAGTATTAGGAATTTTATTTGCCCCTGATAAGGGATCTGAAACACGGAAAAAAATTTCTACAAAAACCGGAGACATTAAAGATGATCTGAAAGAAAAATTCAATGAATTCGTTGACGGTGTTTCGGATAAATACAACAAGGCCAAGGAAGGTGTTTCCGACTTTGCTGATCATATGAAAAGCAAAACAGAGGCAGCCGAAAAAGAGGCAAAAAAAGCATAAGGATAAATTGGTTTCACTTAATTGAAGTTTAAGCCCACTCCGGAATGCAAAATAATGACCCGATAACAAAAAAGTAGATTTCCGGAGTGGACTTTCACTTGATACAAAAGCCGGATCAAGGCAATACTTTAAAAAAAATACACGCACACCTGAATATTGTTGAAATACAAATAAATATGAATTATGGAAGACAGCACAAAGTCAGTTGAATCATTACTGGAACGAGCCACCGAATATGGTAAAACCAGTTATGAGTTGATAAAACTGAAAACCCTTGATAAGACAGCAGATGTCGTTTCATCGGCTGTCCCGCATACTATTGCCCTGATTTTAACGACCGTTTTCCTGCTGTTTCTCAATTTGGGGTTGAGTTTTTGGTTGGGCGAAATTCTTGGAAAAACGTATTATGGATTTTTTGTAGTGGCTGCTTTTTACGTTGTTCTGTGGGCTGTTCTGAGGATATTTATGTTCAAATGGCTCAAAAAAAATGTCAGGAATAATATTATAAATCAGTTTTTAAATTAAAAACCTTATGCAAAACATAACCTGCGCTGCTGATATAAAAAAGGCAATTCAATTATTGGAAATTGAACAGGCCATGAATGAGCAGCTTTTAAAAACCCAATTCCGCGCTACATACGAAAACCTCAGGCCTGTTAACATTATCAGGAACACCATAAAAGATTTTACTTCTGAGCCATCACTGATGAGCAACCTTGTTGGAACTACCGTTGGGCTTGCAACCGGTTATTTGTCGAAAAAAATAGTGGTGGGGTCATCCAATAATATTTTTATCAAACTTTTCGGTTCTGTGGTAGAATATGGTGTAACAAGCATGATTGCGAGACACCCCGAAACAGTTAAAGCTGCCGGTCATTTTATCGCGAACTTATTTGCTCCTAAAAAAGAAATGAATCCTGAAACTGAAAACTAGTGACAGACAAAGAATATAAACTGCCTTTTTTCTTAAAGGCAAGCATTTTTCTCCTGGGGCTAATTGCCTTGTTTGCGATATTGTATATCGCAAAGAGCATTATCGTCCCTTTCATTTTTGCAGTCATCATTGCAATTGTTTTACATCCCGTCGTAAATTTTTTTGTACGCAGAAAAATAAACAGAATAGTAGCTATTTCAATTACGATGTTCCTCATCTTTCTGATCCTGGCCGGAGTTGGCATGCTGTTATTTTCACAGGCAAGCCGCTTTGGTGACGCATGGCCGGTACTGGTCGAAAAATTTACAACGTCGGTTAACCAGTCCATTGCCTGGGTTTCCGGCTACTTCGATATTAATCCGCTGAAAATTCAGGAATGGGTTACCAAAACCAAAGGGGAGATCCTTAACATGAGCAGTAGGTTGGTCGGGCAGACTCTTGTAGGAATAGGTAACGGTTTGGTCATATTGTTTTTACTTCCTGTGTACATCTTTTTGTTATTATATTACCACCCCCTCATACTCGATTTTATTCATAAGATCTTTGGCAAAGACAACCGGGGCCGGGTTAGCGAAATAATTACCCAGATCAAAACCGTTATTCAGCGCTATCTTATAGGATTAATCATCGAATTTGTTATCGTCGCTGTATTAAATTCTGTTGGTCTTCTTATACTTGGAATCGACTATGCTATTCTGCTGGGCGTCATGGGCGCTGCGCTCAATGTTATTCCATACATAGGTGGAATCATCGGAGTTGCCATATTCGCGGTAGTAGCCCTGGTTACCAAATCCCCTGTGTATGTCATTTACGTTTTAGTGCTTTACTCTGTTATCCAATTTGTAGACAATAACTATATCGTTCCCAAAATAGTTTCCTCAAAAGTGAAAATCAACGCGCTTTTCTCTGTTATTATAGTAATAGCTGGGAATGCTTTATGGGGCATATCCGGAATGTTTCTTTCCATTCCGCTCCTGGCCATTGCAAAACTCATTTTTGACCACATAGACCCCTTAAAACCGTGGGGCTTTTTACTGGGCGACACCATGCCTCCGGTATTGAAAATTAAACATCTGTTGAAAAAGTTTAAAAAGAAAACTGTATGATAACGGTAAAAAAAGAAGGCATTCTAATAAATAAGACCGATTTGGAATTTGAAAATGAAGGAGTGTTAAACCCTGCAGCTATCCGTGAAGGCGACAACGTACATCTTTTTTACCGGGCTGTGCAACACGGGAATCATTCAAGCATCGGATATTGCATGCTAGACGGACCACTTACTGTTATTGAACGCTGGGAAAAACCCATTATAGTTCCTGAGTTCGAATATGAATTACAAGGTGTAGAAGATGCCAGAATAACAAAAATTGATGACTTATATTATTTGAGCTATACCGGGTACGATGGGACAAATGCCCGGGGTGCTTTAGCTACATCAAATGATCTAAAGCATTTTAAAAAACAAGGGATTATTGTTCCACCTATTACGTATGCGGAATTTGTGTTCCTTGCTGAATCTGCAGGTAAAGTAAACGAAAATTATTACCATAATCATAAGTTCTACTACCAGGAAGCAGACCCTGAAAAAAAAATAATGCTCTGGGATAAAAATGTAATTTTCTTTCCCCGAAAAATTAATGACAACCTTGTGTTTCTTCACCGGATAAGACCCGGTATTCAAATTGTTTCTGTTAATAACATGGAAGAACTCACTAAAGAATTCTGGAATACTTATTTTCTCGATTTGCAGGATCACATCGTAATGGATCCTGTTTACCGGCACGAGTCAAGTTATATTGGCGGCGGCTGCCCTCCTATTGAAACAGAACTCGGATGGTTGTTAATTTATCATGGAGTAGAACAAACTAAAAAAGGCCTTGTATATTCAGCCTGTGCCGCCCTGCTTGATCTGAATGATCCCTCAAAAGAGCTGGCTCGGCTACCCTATGCATTGTTCAGTCCAGAATACGAATGGGAATTAATAGGAGAAGTAAATAACGTCGTATTTCCAACAGGTACATCCGTATTTGGGAACACATTATTTATTTATTATGGGGCTGCAGACGCCCATATAGCCTGCGCTTCGGTGAATTTAACAGAGCTCGTAGCCGAATTATCTACTTATATCAAGAAAAAGGAACAATAGAATTATCTCTTATGAATTTGAAAATAACATTATGCAACCATCAAAGTTATCTATCATAGAAACCATCATACAGGCTGAAAATATTTCTGAAAACAGCAGTCAAAATCAAGTGCGGCGGCGCACGGAGGATCTGTCCGAGATTTTATTTATCAGCTCTTATCCGCCCAGAGAATGTGGTATTGCCACCTACTCGCAGGATCTGATAAAAGCCCTCAATAATAAATTCAGCAATTCATTCTCTATTAAGGTATGTGCCCTGGAATCAAATGATAATACATATCCTTATCCCGACGAAGTAAAATATACGCTTAAAACATCTTCTCCCAAAGATTATGCAACACTTGCTATAAAGATCAATCAGGATCGTGACATAAAGATCGTTTTGATACAACATGAGTTTGGCTTTTTTCATAAGCAGGAACAGGTTTTTCTGAAATTTTTATTTGAACTTACAAAACCGCTTGTTATTGTTTTTCACACGGTACTCCCCCGCCCTGATGAACAGTTAAAATCAAAAATAAAAAGCATTTCGGCTGTTTGTGAATCAATCGTGGTAATGACCCAAACTTCCGCTGATATCTTAACCTCCGATTACAGTGTGCCTCAACAGAAAATTTCCGTGATAGCCCATGGCACCCACTTAGTTCCCCATCTGGGGAAACGGTTCCTTAAGAAAAAATACGGATTAGTGAACCGAAAAGTGCTCACAACATTCGGTTTGTTAAGTTCGGGAAAAAGCATCGAAACGACCATCGAGGCCTTACCAGCCATAATTAAGCAATGCCCAGAAGTAACATTTCTGATAATCGGCAAAACACATCCGGAAGTAAAAAAGGCCGAAGGTGAAAAATACCGGGAACGTCTGGAGAAGTTGGTGAAAGACTATGCCTTGCAAGATCATGTGGTGTTTATCAATCAATACCTGGCTTTGCCCGATTTGCTTGAATATTTACAACTTACCGATATTTATTTGTTTACCTCGAATGATCCAAACCAGGCGGTAAGCGGCACTTTTGTTTATGCTATGAGCTGTGCCTGCCCCATTATTTCCACGCCGATACCTCATGCAAAGGAACTGCTATCAAAGGAAACGGGGATTATTTTTGATTTTGGCAATTCTCAGCAATTAGCAGAAGGCGCTATTCGTTTACTCAACAATAGCCCATTACGAAGGAACATCAGCTCAAATACCCTGCAGAAAATAGTTTCCACCGCATGGGAAAATTCTGCCGTTGCACATGCAATGTTGTTCGAAAAAATTGCCGGCGGTAAAATCTCGCTGCAATATGATTTTCCGGCTATCAACCTGAACCATCTGAAGCGAATGACAACCCATACCGGTATTATTCAGTTTTCAAAAGTCAATCAACCTGATATTAGCACCGGATATACCCTGGATGATAATGCCCGCGCGATGGTGGCCTTGTGTATGTATTATAAAATTACAGGCGATAAAGTCGTCCTGCATGACATTCAAAAATACCTCAGCTTTATTAAAAACTGTTTGCAGCCTGCAGGTGGTTTTTTAAATTATTTAGATAAAGATCTCAAATTTACCGAACAAAATAATACCGTCAATTTAGATGACGCTAATGGAAGGGCAATTTGGGCTCTGGGATATTTATCATCTTTAGATGGACTTTTGCCGGCAGAATTCGTAAAAGAAGGAAAAATGATCTTTGAAATATCCAAACGTCATCTGGAACGTATTCATTCTTCACGCGCTATGGCATTCGCTGTGAAAGGATTATTTTACTACCACACAGGCACGGAATCCACCGGAAATATTATTCTTGTAAAGACATTCGCTAATCGCCTGGTCCAGATGTACAGGCATGAATCAAGTTTAAAATGGGAATGGTTCGAGGGTTATCTTACCTATGCCAACAGCATTTTGCCAGAGGCTATGTTATATGCCTGGTTGTTGACCGGAGAAACCGCTTATAAAGACGTTGCAATATCTTCGTTTGATTTTCTGTTATCCCAAACCTTTAATGAAAACGGGATCGAGGTAATTTCCAATAAAAACTGGCTTCAAAAAGGACAGGTAGCCAAACATTTTGGCGAGCAACCCATTGATGTTGCTTACACCATAATGACATTAAGTAAATTTTATGATGCCTTTAAGATGAATGACTACCGCTTGAAAATGGACACTGCGTTCAACTGGTTTTTAGGGAGTAACCGCTTACACCAGATCATATATAACCCGTGTACCGGAGGTTGTTATGACGGGCTGGAGGAAGCACATGTGAACCTCAACCAGGGCGCAGAGTCAACCATAAGTTACCTGATGGCAAGATTGACCATGGAAAAATATAAAAATAAAATCAAGCTACCTGATGTTCAATTACAAGATCGAACCAGGGTACATATAAAACATGGAAGTTGCATATACTCAACCGGTTATAATGATTAATACCTTCCTAAACAAAATATATTTGGCCATGAAAACCATTGAAATGAAAAAAATATTGATAGCACTGGATTATGATCCAACCGCGCAAAAAGTTGCCGAAACAGGTTTTTCATTAGCTAAAAATATGGGGGCTACCGTCATATTGCTTCACGTCATATCAGATGCCGCTTGTTATACTCCAACAGAAAATATCAAAATAATGGGGTTTTCCGGATGTAAGGAAATCGCGCCTTTACCATTGGATAATGTTGGGTTGAAAAAAATATCCGAACAATATCTTGACAAAACAAAGCAACACCTTGGTGATAAAACCATTGAAACTACTGTAAAAATAGGCGATATCGCTGAATCAATAGTAAAGACTGCAAAAAGCCAGCATGTGGATTTTATTGTAATGGGTTCTCATAGCCGAAAATGGCTGGAAAACTTAGTGATAGGAAGTGTCACGGAAAAAGTTCTTCATTATACCACTATCCCGGTATTAATTGTCCCTACAAGAAAACTTAAATAATCTTATTTAGCCGGGTATCTTTTGTTGCTTAATTTTTCACCACCGTGGTATCAGAAACTTTTTCAGTAGTTGAGTTTTGCACCGTTGCCGGTGTTTTTTGTACCTGAGATCTGCATGCGCTGAATACAAGTGTCAATGCCATTTTAAAATTGAATGTCGTTTTTATGTTATTACAATTTTAAACTGATTGAATTACATTTTGTAACTTGCGTTGAACCTCGGTCGCAACGTCTTCAAGTTGATTGTTACCAACAGCCATCATAGAAGCTTTCGGATCAATGGCAGCAATTTCTGTTTGTGTGTCGGATATTTGCTGAACGATCACATTACAGGGAAGCATGGTTCCTATTTTATCTTCAGCCTGTAACGCTTTATGTGCGAATGCCGGATTACAGGCGCCCAGAATTCGATATTTTCTAAAATCAACACCGAGTTTTTCTTTCAGCTTCTCATGCATATTGATTTCAGTAAGTACTCCAAACCCCTCTTTTTTGAGTTCCTCTGTTACTCTTTTTACTGCTTCTTCGAAAGAGTAATTTGTAATTTTTTCAAAATAGTATTTCATATTTCACATGATATACGTAAAGATACAAAAAAAAATCAATGGTGTAATTAAACTTTCCACAGCTAAGATGACCGCTGTTTTTAATGGTCTTAATCCCGGCGTAATTATTTTTTTTTCTTTTTGAATGCCGTTAAAATAATTTATATATTTGATGCAAACTAATAAAAAGTCTCTTTTTATTTAATCAATCAACTTAAAAATGAAAAAAATACTATTCTTACTGCTGATGGGATTTTTTTGTAAAAGCCTGATCGCGCAGGAATGCGGCAACGGGCCTACAGGAATGAATCTTATTGTTAAATCAACCTCAAGAATAGAGGGAATGTTTTACCGTCCGTTAATTGATAAAAAATACTGGAGAGATCCGATGATTCCTGAATACTGGAAGGATTATGTGATTTCTGTCAAGCCGTATTTCAGCCAGGGTAATAAGGAAGCATTTTATAAGAATATCGACACCACCAAAAAGTATATCGACCGTCAGGTGGTCGGTTCTGAGCATGAAGCGTATTTTGATTTCAATTCACTATATCCGGGCGTTTCTTACGAAATATGCATTTATGCCTATTGCGAAGGGAAAAAATACGGAGCCCTCTGTCAGTCTAAAACAATGACGCTGGAACCCCCTTACATTTTAAAATTTGATTCTGTTTCAAACCAACTGGGCATTTTTAAATTTAAATATAAACCGTACGTTAGTGTCTTGCCAAAAGACATCATATTTGAATACCGTGAAAAAAACGAAGACTGGAAAATAATGAACGTAAACTTCGGAAGTATCTATCTTGAAGATTTAAAACCCGGGCATGTTTATTTTGCACGTTACAAAGTCACTTACGACCATGGGGTAGAAACGAATTACAGCGATGAAATGATGATCTTGTTTTAACCTATTTTAGCAAGAAGATAATTAATGTTTTGATAAAAGTTTATTATCAAAACGAAAAAGCCACAGCTTCAAGGCCGTGGCTTTTTTCTTAAATCATTTTGGAAAAATTAAAAACTTCCCGCTCTCACAATAAGCTCTGCAAATCTTTGCGAATAACCCGCTTCGTTATCATACCACGAAATAATTTTCACAAATGTATTATCTATAACCTGAGTCAGTTTTGAATCGAAAATGGAAGAATACAGGTTATCCACAATATCAATACTTACAATAGGGTCGGTGCAATATTCCAGGATCCCTTTCATCGACCCTTCAGCGGCCTGTTTCATTGCGGAATTTATCTCTTCTTTGGTCACCGGCCTGTTCATTTCGCAGGTAAGGTCAACCACAGAGCCGTCGGGCGTAGGAACACGCATGGATAAACCATCGAGTTTGCCATCAAGTTCCGGGATCACAAGTCCGACAGCTTTTGCAGCACCGGTGCTTGTGGGTATTATAGACATGGCCGCTGCACGCGCCCTGCGCAGGTCTTTATGCGGAGCATCGAGGATTATCTGGTCGTTGGTGTAAGAATGTATGGTGTTAATTAAGCCGTGTTTTATTCCAAAACTATCGTTCAGCACTTTCGCGATGGGGGCAAGACAGTTGGTCGTACATGATGCGTTGGAAATAAAACGGTGTTCTGGTTTCAATTGATTATCATTTACGCCGAGTACAATGGTGGCATCAACATCCTGGGCGGTATTGGCGGGAACCGAAAGCACCACTTTTTTTGCACCGGCCTGTATGTGTTTTTCAAGTTTTTCCCGTGTGCGGAATATCCCTGTACATTCAGCCACTACATCCACATCAAGGTCTTTCCATGGAAGTGCAGCGGGATCTTTTTCAGCGTAAACACGGTACCTCTTTCCATCAACAATTAGAAACTCGTTCTCAAACGATACTTCGCCCTGATATTTTCCATGAACAGAATCATATTTTAACAAATGAGCAAGGGTTTTTGCATCAGTTAAATCATTTATTGCAACGACTTCAACATTATTCATTTTTTGCAGCGACCTGAAGGTGAGCCTGCCGATACGCCCAAATCCATTGATAGCAATTTTAATATTTGACATAATTTACGATTTTTTAGGTTTAATTCTTATGCAAAAATAGGATTAAATTGTAAGCTGTCAAAATAAAAAGACGCTGACCAAAAAGTATAGATTGGTATAAACCTTCCCTGATGATGTTCTTGAATACTTGGTAGTTCAGATTTCTATCATCCGCTAAACTTTCAATGCCTGCCTGCTGCCTGATAAGGTCAGAACATAGGGATTACCACGATCTTTTAAACTGTCAGTAATCGCAGAAACAACATGTTTTATTTGAAAATCGTAACAACTCCTTTATTCTGGCGGCGGATATTACGTAAATCCATATACCGCACGATATACACATAGATGCCTGTTTCTGCTGGCTTGCCGTTGTATTTACCATCCCAGCAATCTTCCCGATTGGTGGTTTCGTAAACCAACTGTCCCCAACGGTTATAAATGAATAATTCATAATTATCCTCTATCACTCCGTATCCGGTTATGCAGAATTGTTCATTTTTCGGATCATTGTTCGGTGTAAAAGCACTGGGAATATAAAGTCCATATGTGGGTTCAATACGAATAAATTTTGATGCGGTATCGGTACATCCATTTACTGAAGTAACAGTCAGGGTAACAATGAATGTCCCGGTATCTTCTGAATCATAAAAATGGTAATAGGGATCATCATCGGAATAACAGTGATGGGTGTTTTGTAGCGAATCGTAAACGCCATCACCAAAGTCCCAGTTCCAGTGCTCCAGTATCCCCAGTGAATTATCGAAAAAATGGAACGTGGGGTCCAGAAAAGTTGTAGAATTTTGAGGGGAAGTAGAAAATATAGCCACCGGATTAGGATACACCGTAATATAATTTGTATAGGTGCGCGACGCTGTCAGATTACCCGGATTGGTGATGGTGAGTGTCACGTCATAGGTCCCGGGAGTATCATAATATGCCAGCGGGTTTCTTTCGTACGAAAATGTGCCGTTGCCAAATTCCCAGTAATATGTTGCATTTACCGAGACCAGGCTTGACAGGTCAGTAAATTGAACTATTAAAGGTTCACAGCCCGATAAGGGCGATCCGGAGAAAGCCACAATGGGATAGATCGGAACAACTGTTACAGTAACCGATGCATAATTCTGGCACCCGTTCGTATCAATCACAGTAACCATGTAGGTGGTGGTAAAATTCGGTGAAACAACCGGGCAGTCTAAAGTTGCCTGGCTGTTCAGCGAGGCATCCGGCGGACTGGCGGTCCATGAATATAATCCTCCGCCTGTGGCGCAAATAACAACATTTTCCCCGTAATTAATATTCGAAGGGGTTGCAGTAGCAGTTACAACAGGTAATGGCATCACCACGACCGTTGCAGAATCCACGGCATTACAAGCTCCATAGACAGTTACATAATAAGTTGTAGTCGTTGCCGGGGAAACGGATATCGAAGCCGTTGTTTGTCCATTATCCCATAGATATGAATTACCTCCGGTGGCATTAAGGATTCCATATTGTCCGATACAAATGGTATCGTTGAGGCCGGCATCCGCATTTATCGAGCCCACTGTAATAGTAACACTTTCAGTTGCTGTAGCGCTGCACACATCGCTAACAGTGCACGAATAAGTGGTTGTCTGTGCCGGTGTAACGACGGCAGATTGCGAATTTCCTGCTCCGTTACTCCAGGAATATGTATAGGGCTGAATTCCGCCATCGACATCTACCCATATCGTAGTCGGGTCTCCGCAAATGGCTGTATCGTTAGACGAGGTTATCGACATCGGAAGGTTGTCAATGATGTTAATGGTTACATTTGAACCGCTACCACAAACCACGGTTTGAACATTGAAAATTACGGTCTCAGTACCTTCAGCTAATGCATCCGTTATTGGATGAATAATAATACCGACAGAATCCTGTCCGGCCGGAACAGTAATATTGTTCGGGATAAAGGTATAATCTACCCCGTTAGTCGCTGTTCCCGAAATAGTAAAAGGAATAGTATAGGCTGTGGCTGCCGGGTTGGAAAGTTTAAAACTTATAACACCATCGCTGCAACCTTCTACAGCATTGTCTCCGGCACCGGGTAAAGAATAATGCGAAGAGACTGTGACGCCATAAGCAGAAAAGCTGCCTTCCTTAATAAAAACGCCCGAATCATAGGAACTGTCTCCGCAATCTCCGATAGCGATCTTTAAATGGTATGTCTGGCAGGGTTGAACCAGCGTCCAGGCGGTATAAACCTTGGTGAGCCTGTCGTACTGAAAGTAAACACCATTGGAGTTTGACCATGAATAAACACCTCCTGCATCGCAGACATTATTGATGGTAACATAATTCGCGGGATTGTTGGGCATTCTGGCAATATTGACGGAATTGTTTGAAAAAGGCCCTGAAATGCCGGGACCGCTTACAAAAAATCCAAAGACATCATTGTAACTTGAATTGCAAAATTCATCAAATTCTTCAGAGCCAAAAACATACTGGAACTTAATGGTGTCGGCAATAGGGACAAAATCAAATTCCAGCACCGCTTTGTCATAAACGGTATGCGAAGGTACCAATGCCTGTAAATCAGGATCGCTGCCTGTAGATGCACCGTAGCCGTCGCTTCCGATATCATTAGGCCCTATGGCTAGCGAAGCCTGGCCGGAAGTAATAACAAGGCCGGAAGAAAACCCTAATTGCGTGGCAGCAACGCCGGCAGCATTAAACCGACCAATCATGGTCGAGGAGATATTGGCAGTAGAGCCGTTAAATGTACCGTTACTCACGGTAACACCCGTTCCGACCAACACCTGCTGTACCAGGCCTATTGGTGTCAGTCCAAGGCCAGAGCCTTCCACAACGGTCAGCTGGGCAGTTGCATTATTTGTTACAAACAGAAAAGTTATAAAGAAAAAGGACAAATAAAGAGAAGTAAAAAACTTATACATGGCCGATGGTTTAATAGATTTTTGGTATAAAAAATACGAATAATCTAAAATTTTTTAATTAAACAAAGATAAAAAATAATACTCATTAATACGTAACTAATTAAAAAAAAGTTATATACGGTATAAAATTTTAATGTTTTAGTGTTGTGTTTCAAGTATTGCTATTTTTATAACGGATTTTCAAAATTTAAACTTGGTTCCAGAAAATAAATACCGAACGGTTTTGCTGACAGGAAAAACAAGCTTTAACCATTTAAAAAAGAAATGGTGGGTTGGGCTTATAATCCTGTTTTTTAATTTTTTCTGGTTTTCACTACCCAGGCCATTATTCCGCGATTCCACCTCTTCGGTAATGGAAGACTGCCATGGTGTGTTGCTCGGAGCCCGTATTGCCTCTGATGAACAGTGGCGGTTTCCACCAAACAAAACCATTCCGGTAAAATTTCAGAACGCGCTGGTTTTGTTCGAAGACCGATATTTTTTTTATCATAACGGCCTTAACCCCGTTTCGATGGCTAGGGCTGCTTATCAGGATATAAAAGCCGGGAAAATTGTCAGTGGCGGAAGCACGATAACGATGCAGGTGATCCGGCTTTCCAGAAAAGGAAAAGCCCGGACTATTTTTGAAAAATTGATTGAAGCATTTCTTGCTGTGAGGCTTGAATTGACATACAGCAAACAGGAGATACTGACACTCTATGCGGCCAACGCCCCTTTCGGAAGCAATGTCGTAGGGATTGATGCGGCATCATGGCGCTATTTTGGCAAAAATGCAGAACAATTGTCATGGGCAGAAGCTGCAACGCTGGCCGTACTTCCCAACAGCCCGGCATTAATATTTCCCGGAAAAAATCAGGAAAAACTGAAACTCAAGCGCGACGCCCTACTGTCAAAACTTTATAAAAATAAATATATTACAAAAGAACAACTAATGCTTGCGCAAAGCGAATCTTTGCCGGGAAAACCTTACCCCCTGCCCCAAACAGCCACACACCTTCTTGACCGCGCTGCAAAAGAAGGACATAAAGGCGAACGAATTAAAACTACCCTTGATACCTATTTTCAGGAAATCGTCTCTTCCATCGTGGAGCGGTACCACGAAAAACAAAAAGCAAACAAAGTCAACAATGCAGCTGTGCTCGTTTTGGATGTCGAGACGGGAAATGTACTGGCATATGTTGGTAATACCACCGAAAACGACCATCCTGAATATGGCTGCAACGTCGATATAATTACCTCTCCAAGAAGTACCGGAAGCATTCTGAAACCTTTTTTGTATGCCGCCATGCTCAACGACGGGCAGTTACTTCCGAATGCTCTTGTAGCCGACATCCCTATCCAGCTGGGAAGTTTTATCCCTGAAAATTACAGTTTAACTTACGATGGCGCTGTCCCTGCGAAAAGGGCCCTGTCGCGTTCGCTGAATGTGCCGGCGGTGAAAATGCTGCAGGCATACGGCACCAGCCGCTTCAATTATATTCTGAAAAAAGTTGGCCTGACCACTTTGAGCAAGCCTCCATCACATTACGGCCTGTCAATAATTCTCGGAGGCGCCGAAGCTGATCTCTGGGACCTGGCAGGGGCTTATGCCAGTATGGCGCGCACGCTGAATCATTATTCTGTGTATGATTCCCGGTATGATAAAAATGATTTTCATCCGGCAAATTATATTCTTCAGGAACCAAAAAAGAAAGTTGTGGGAACTGATAAATCCACCGTATTGAGCGCGTCATCCATATGGTTCACCTTCGAAGCCATGAACGAAGTTTCCCGACCCGACGAGGACATGGAATGGCAACAGTTTTCTTCTTCAGCCAAAATCGCATGGAAAACAGGCACCAGCTACGGAAGCCGCGACGCGTGGGCCATAGGGTGCAACCCGAAATATGTGGTGGCTGTCTGGGCAGGAAATTCAGATGGTGAAGGCCGCCCGGGAATGACAGGGCTCACCTATGCTGCACCGATCATGTTTGAAGTCTTCAAATCGCTGAAACCGCAAGGATGGTTTTACACTCCTTACGACGATATGATGCGTATGCCCGTCTGCAGGCAAAGCGGATTCAAAGCAACGCCCATCTGCGAATCCGTCGATACTGTGTGGGTGCAGAAAAACGGCCTGAAAACCAAAAACTGTCCGTACCATCAAATCATACAACTGGATGTTACCGGAAAGTGGAGGGTAAACAGCGAGTGCGAATCGGTGAATAATATCAGGTTTCAGAAATGGTTCGTGTTGCCACCCGTGATGGAATATTTTTACAAATCAAAAAACCCGTTTTATAAAATGCTGCCGCCCTATCGCGAAGACTGCCTGCCTCATGAGAGCCCGGGCGCAGCCATTGACATGATCTACCCGAAGAACAACAGCCGCATTTATTTACCCGTTGACCTGAACGGTGAACGCGAAAAAGTAGTGTTTAAAGCCGCCCACAGCATAGCCGGGATGAAAATTTATTGGTACCTCGATAATTCTTTTGTAGGAATCACTTCCGAATTCTACCAGATGGGGCTCGCACCCGAAGCCGGAAAACACAAACTCACCCTGGTGGATCAGAAAGGGGAAAAACTGTCCGTGGATTTTGAGATTATTGAGAAAAAGAAATAATAATAACCCGACCACATCATCTGTACCTGTTGCACCTTATAAGTTCCAATGGAACAGGCGCATGAACAGTTTCAATTATAAGTATAAATTATTTTGTATTTTTGAGAACATTTTTAGAGATAAAAAACTTCACTGTGTCCGGGAAAAAATAATAATTTTATGAAAAAGCCCTATTATAAATGATTTCAAACGGTTTTAAACAATTGGTCCTTCCTTTATTCAATTAAGAATTGATTTTCATCAATTTATTTTCCTCGATCCTAAAGGATGTAAATTGATGAAAATCATCCGCCGTGGCGGACTTCCTTTAGGATAAGAGGCATAGAACGGAATTTTTTTACATCCTTTAGTCATAAAAAAATTAACTGAACAATATAAAGAAGTTATGAAAAAATTACTTTTTGTTGGAGTATTAATAAGCTTTTTGTTTCAATTATCTTTTGTTGCAGCACAGTGCGACAGTAAGGTGGTGAAGGGTAGCTTTAAAGGCGCAACTATTTGCGGGTATGATTATAAATTCGGGATGGCAAACAACACTACAAAAATCAGACTGCAGTCCAATAAATACGATGGCAAGGGCAATATCATTGAGAAAATCATTTATAAAGCTGATAGTACGATTGAGAAAAAGATAAAATACAAATACGATGATAAAGGAAATGAGACCGAGCGCATCAGATACGACAGCCTTGGAGGAATCATTGATGTAAAAACATTTCAATACAACCAGAGCGGTAATAAAATAAAGGAGATCGCATACGAAAAAGACGGTTCGATCAGGAACAAGGTTGCTTACAAATACGATGATAAAGGTAAAAAAATTGAGAGCGTCGGGTATAATGGAAATGGTTCTGTTAGTTATGTGAGCAGGTACAAATATGACGACACAGGCAATTTGATAGAGCAGGCTGATTCGGGTTCTGTCTCCATGTTATTCGCAGATATGTTTAAAAAGAAAGATAATATTGATTTACACGACTTTTCTTCAGGCGGTAAGGATCAAATCGTTTTTAAAATCTTTTTCAAATACGATGAAAAAGGTAATGAAATAGAAGTATCCATGCAGGAAAATGAAGAAAAGGTATGGGTCTCGAGCAGGTCTAAATACAATGATAAGGGAAAAATAGTTGAAAAAATCAATTACCAGGATTCTGTTACCATTCAATCTAAAGTTTCATACAAATACGATGATAATGGCAACATCGTGGAAAAAAACAGCTACGATTCTCAATTCGGAAATGAAAAGCTAACTTTTAAATACGACGAAAAAGGCAATATACTTGAGGAAGTGGAGTATGATTACACCATAGATGAACCCAGGTATAAATATGAATGGAGTTATTATTTATAAATGATCACTCCGCTTTGCATTTGATATGTGCCCGTATGATTCAATTTACAAATGTGTAATTTTCAAAGCAACCTCCGCCCTACTCTTTCATTTTCGGTTTAAAGATTTTCTTTATAATCAGCACAAAAATGATGGCGGTAAAAAACGAGAACATGGCATAAACCACTGCGGGCTTTTCCATGGCAGGAATTTTCAATATGGTGCCTGAAATCAGCAATGCCAGAGCGGTGTTATGAAGTCCCACCTCAATAGAAATGGTAAACTGGTCGGCAAAAGGAAGGCTGGTTTTGCGTGCAACGAAAAATCCCAGCGACATGGCAAGAAAATTCAATAACAACAGGTAGGGCGATAAATGCAATGTTTCCATAAATGTTATGCCGGTGCCTCCGCTGGCTTCACCCACAAATATTTTTACGGTAAAAATAAAGCAAAGCAAGGCAGGTAATAAGAATTTAAGCGGACGTTCCAGGCTTTGGGCAATGTGTTCTTTTTTTCGCCTGATGTAAACTCCGATGCCCGCAGGGATAATCGTGATAACGAAAATCTGCAAGATCGTTTCAAGGACAGGAAGATGAATTTCCGTTGCAAAACCAAGAAACACATTCAGTGCAAGGTTGGTATAAAGCGGAATGCTTACCAGCGTAAGAAAACTGTTGATGGTGGTCATGGAAATTGCCAGGGCCACATTGCCTTTCATTAAATGGGTGATAAGATTGGACGAGGCGCCGCTGGCACAAAGAGAAATGATGACTATTCCCACCTTAACATCAGCGGGCAGGTCCGAAATATAGGCTATGCCAAAAGCCACCAGCGGGACAATGAAAAGCTGAACCGCCAGCGCTGTAGCAAGTGATTTAGGATGCACGAAAATAGCCTTGAAATCTTTTATGGTCAGCGATAGCCCGATACCAAGCATGATGAGGGCCAGCACCACATTTATCGCCACATCGATATAATTATACCCTAAAAACATTTCAATTATTTGCGGTAAAGGTATAAAATCGGAACAAGGCAGCAATATCTGTCCCGTTTGTTTATTTTATTTTCGTAATTTTACAATAAAAAATGGCAAAAAAAATAACAAAAAAAAGTTCCGGAACTACGAATTCAACAGAAGAACTTATCCTTAATGTTTTTTTTAAAAACCCTTATGCCAGCCTGAATTACAAACAAATATCCAAGGCGGTCGGGATCAATGATAAGGCTGTCAGGGACCTGATACGCCGCCAGCTTGAAGTTTTGCTGAAAAACAAAAGCCTGATAGAAGACAAAATAGGAAAATACAAGCTGAATCCTGAAAAACATTCATCCTATTTTCCAAGCAAGAACTATATTTCGGGCATCGTGGATATGAAACAAACGGGTAAGGCATACATCATTACCGATGAGCCCGGGCCTGATATTTTCATCGCCCCCTACAACACCAACCGCTCGCTGAACGGCGATAAAGTTAAGGTGCTGCTGTTACCCGGGCGCCAGGGTAAAAAACCCGAAGGGCAGGTAGTTGAAATAATAAAGCGGGCAAAAGAACAATTTGTAGGCACGCTGCAGGTTACCAAGTATTATTCATTTCTGATCCCCGACAATCAAAGTATTCCCGTTGACATTTATATTCCCAACACCAAAATCAAAGATGCCAAAGACGGCGACAAGGTAGTGGTGAAGATCGGCGACTGGCCCGAGAGTTCTAAAAACCCCTTTGGTGAGGTGGTGCAGGTTCTGGGAATGCCCGGTGATAATAATGTCGAGATGCAGTCAATCATCGCTGAATTTGGTTTCCCTCTTTCGTTTCCGAAAAATGTAGAACGTGACGCTGAAAAAATTGACATAAAGATAACGGCTGAAGAAATAAAAAAACGCCGCGACTTCCGTAAAACCTTTACCATCACTATCGATCCCGAGGATGCGAAAGATTTTGACGACGCAGTTTCCCTCTGTAAATTAACAAATGGCAACTGGGAGGTGGGTGTTCACATTGCTGACGTTTCGCACTACGTGAAAGAAAATTCCATCATCGATGAGGAAGCTTACGAACGCGGAACCTCTATATACCTTGCCGACCGCGTGGTTCCGATGCTTCCCGAAGTGTTGTCGAACAATGTTTGCTCATTAAGGCCAAATGAAGACAAGCTTTGCTTTTCGGCAGTATTTGAAATGAATGATACGGCAGAAATTACCGGGGAATGGTTCGGAAAAACCGTTATTAATTCTGATCATCGTTTTAATTACGAGGAAGTTCAATCCACAATTGTAAACCAACAGGGATTATTTGCCGAAGAAATCCTAACACTTAACCGCCTGGCCGGGATTTTAAGGGAAAAGCGTTTTAGCAACGGCTCTTTTGATTTTGATACCGAAGAAGTAAGATTCAGGTATGATGAAAAAGGCAAACCCATTGAGGTTTACGTAAAAGAACAAAAAGACTCCAACAAGCTCATCGAAGATTTTATGCTGCTGGCTAACCGTAAGGTTGCCGAATTAATAGGTAAAACAGAAAACCATAAACCGGCAAAGACCTTTGTTTACCGTATCCACGACAAGCCGCTTCCTGAAAAGCTGGAGGTCTTTACAAAATTTGTAGCAAAACTCGGGTATAAGATCAATAATAAAAGTACCAAAACGCTCGCAGACTCTTACAACGCGCTGTTTGCAAACATAAAAGGCAAAGGCGAAGAAAACATGATAAACAGCCTTGCCATCCGCACCATGGCGAAGGCAATTTATTCGACTGAAAATATAGGCCATTACGGCTTGTCCTTTATGTTTTACACCCATTTTACGTCTCCTATACGGCGTTATCCCGATCTGATGGTACACAGGCTCCTGGAGCGTTATATGGCCAATCAGCCATCGGTGGATAAAAAAGAGTATGAAGAAAAATGCAAACATTCGTCCGATATGGAAAAACTGGCAACCGATGCCGAACGTGCTTCCATAAAATACAAGCAGGCCGAATACATGGCCGATAAGGTCGGGCAGCTCTTCGACGGGCATATCACCGGTGTGAGCAAATGGGGCATTTATGTTGAAATCATCGAAAATAAATGCGAGGGCATGGTTTCCATCCGCGATATGGATGATGATGCGTATTTTATCGACGAGGAAAATTATATGGTGGTGGGCCGGTATTCAAAGAAAAAATACCGCCTGGGCGACACCGTAAAAATAAAAGTTAAAAAGATTTTACTGGCAAGAAAACAGATTGACTTTGTTTTTGTATGACAAGGCTTCGCTAAAAAATAAATAGTTACGAACGTGAACATGCAGGATTAATGCGCGGTATCAGGGTTTTTGCTAACGTAGCTGTGTTGATCGCAGAGGCGGACTTGTCTGACGAAATAATATTTATATACAGCACCGCTGGAAACCGTCAACCACAAACCACTGAAGCATTACAAAGTTAGAGGCTGGGTGTGTTATTCTTTTATTATCTTTCTTACCTCAACTGTCTTGCCAGTAACAAGTTTCACAAAATATACTCCCCTTGACAAGTTACTAATGTCTACCAGTGTCTTGTTGTCTATGATAGTTTTTTCAATCAATCGCTGTCCATTTATATTGAAAATTGTCAACGTGTTTTCTTTTGAATTTTGTTGAATTTCAATTGTTATTATGTCCTTTGCAGGGTTAGGATAAATTAATAATAATTCCAAATTATTGTGGTTTAAACTTAGTGTGTCTTTCTTTTGAAATGCACAACTATCAATTTGAACATCTTTTCCATTATTCTGAACTAACATATGAATCCATCCATAAATTGTATCACTATTAAGTATAATCATCAGTCCGGCGTAACCCTGTTGGTTATTCCATTCTCCGTTTATCCATGTTTCTCCAGATGGAAACCTCGTCCAAGAAGCTAAGCATCCTTCATTGTGAGTCCACTGTAATGCTTTGCCTATAGTATCCCCTAATCCAAATTTCTTAACAAGATAACTAAATTCTCCACTTCCGTTATCGAAAGAATAAAATGCATTATTGGTTATCGATTTCAATTGGCCATAGCAATTTTGATATCCGCTACCATATGAAGCGAATGAAATAATTCTAATATCATTTAAATTATCTTTATTTAGATCAATATCCAGAGAATCATAATAAGGAGGATAAGCAGTTGTGACGCTTACTGATAGGTTGTTTATATACAAACTATCTTTAGATGACACTTTTCCTGCAATTATGTAATTCTGAGCTGACAGATTAAGAACATTTACAATTAACAAAATCAATAAATATATATTTTTCATGTTGAATTAATTTTTGTTTATGGTGATGATGTTTCTTAGTCTTGCCACTAACTTTCACCTTAAGCCACCACTCCTATTTTCACCCTATCCTTACTGTGGCCAAATCCATTTTCTTAAAAAAAATAACCGGCAACAAGGTTTTATATTTGTTGCCGGTTTATTATGTTTATTAAAATCTTACGCTTATCCGCCTACTCCTACAGCATATTCAACCGGCTGTAAAGGTCCTTGCGGTAGAAATTTCCCACAGGAATTTCTTTCATGGAGCCTTCAATGATCAGGCTGGTATATTTTATTGAAAATATTTTATCCATACGCACCAGGAACGATTTGTGAATTCTCACAAAATCTTTTTCGGGTAAGAATTTCTGTATTTCTTTCATGTTGATCCTGACTGTGTAATTCTCATCAATAGTATTGATGGTAATATAATCCCTCAGCGCTTCAACATAGCAGATTTCGTCGTATTTCACCCTTTTAAGGCGGCTGTTGGTCCTTATATAAATGCTGTCTGCGGTATTTTTATTTTCAATGACAGAATAATACAGGTCTCTTTCTTTTTTCAGCTGCTTAACTTTTGAATGTTTATGCAGGGCCATCTCGATGGTAGTTTGCAGCTCTTTTTCATAAAACGGCTTGACAAGATATCCATATGGATCAGAATCTTTGGCCATTTCAATAGTTTTTTCGTCCGTATAAGCTGTCAGAAAAACAATAGGAACATCCATTAAATCCGTAATTTTCACAGCGGCTTCGGTACCATTCATTTTTCCGCTTAAACGGATATCCATGAGAATCAGATTCGGATTGTTTTCTTCTGCATTTGTCACAGCTTCTTCGCCGGAAGTGTAAATACCGGTTATTTCATATCCCAGATTGGTTAAACATGATTCTATATACTTCGAGACTATAACTTCATCTTCAACGATTAAAATTCTTGACTTTGCCATATTTTAGTTTATTATTTATATTTAGAAAGGATAAAATTAATACAATATTTTTTATTTTTCCACATTTTTATCAATTTTATTTCCGTCGTAACTTATTTCAACACCATCTTCAAAACGGATGGCTATGATTTTAATACCTTCGGAATCATAAATATACCAGTCTCCTTCTTTCTGCCCCATGATATATTTACCTTTTTCTTTAATTTTTTCATTTGGCCAATAATATACAAAATCCCCATTCGGATTTCCTTCTACATAGCTCCCTTCAAAAGTAAGTATATCATCTGTAAAATGTTTCCATATTCCTTCCCGTTTTCCTGCAACATAGGATCCTATTTCTTTCTCATCACCTACTTTATAAAACCATTCGCCTTCCTCTTCGCCATCGACGTATTCGCCCTTAATAATTACTTTTCCGGAATCACTGAGTTCGACATAGTTTCCGTTAGATACGCCGTTAATAAAGTTATCTTCCTTTCTTAAATTACCAGATTCGAAAAACCATTTCCATTTGCCTTCCGGCTTGCCTTTGGCATTGTATTTTCCGATTTGTTCCACCGGCCCGTTTTTGAAATAATATTTCCATTCACCCTGCCTCAGGTTATTCAGGTAGGTTCCTTCGCCGCTTTTTTCACCGCTTTCATAAAATTCTTTCCACGCTCCTTGTTTCATACCGGTTTCATCAACGATACCTTCCCCTATAATGATCCCGTTTTTGAAAATAAACGATTTGTTTATTTTTCCATCCTGCGTGTATTCCCTGCGTATGCCTTCGGGTATATTATCTTTATAACTCTGAATGATTTTAACTTTTCCGTTTTTATAATAATCGGTTCTCACTTCATAATTAACAAGTTCGGGAGCATCATAAATCAGTTCATCATTTACATATTTTTCTATTTTAAGCAGGTTACCTTTGGAATCAAACTCTTTAAAATAACCATCCCTTTTGCCGTAGCTGTAATTACCTTCAAATTTTACCTTTTCATTATCATAAAACTCTTTCCACAACCCATGTTTTAAACCTTCCCTGTACCTGTTGATATTTTCGCTGTTAATAACATACCCTTTTCTGTATTCTATCAGTGTTATGATCACTCCTTCGGGCGAATATTCTTTTGTAATGCCTTCCTCCCTGCCGTTAATAAAGTTAGATTTAAGTTTAATTTTTCCATCCGGATACAGGTGGTAGGTTAATCCGTTTTTCACGTCATCCACGAACATTTCTTCTATGATCTCATCTTTGAGGTAAGTTCTTCTGACACCATTTTTTTTGCCTTCCAGGTAATTTATTTCGAGAAGCAATTTTCCTGAATCACTATAAAATTTCCACACACTGTCGAGTTCAAAATTCTTACGGTTACCTTCGGATTTTAACAGGCCGTTTTCAAAGTAATTTTTCCAGTATCCGTTAGGTTTTCCTTGTTCCAGAAATCCTTCGCTTTGTTTTTTCCCCGACGCATAGTAAAAAACATTATAACCATTTCTGTTCAGGGTGTCCTGAGCAAAGCCTTCAAAAGCAGCAAAAAACAAAATAATTATAATAAATTTTTTCATTGTATAAATATAATCATTTTTTTGCGGATGCGGTAATTTCCAGCATTTTTAATAATGGTTTTTTTGCTTCAGTTATTGTTTTTTTATCAAGAATGATCTCTGGTTTTTCGTTTTTCAGGCATTCATATAATTTTTCGAGTGTGTTTAACTTCATAAATTCACAATCGTTGCAGTTACATGTCTTATCACTCGTGGCAATTATAAATTCTTTACCGGGTGCAGTTTTCTTCATCTGGTGAATAATCCCGGATTCAGTGGCTACTATATATTTTTTACTGTCGTCTTTCTCGATAAATTTAAGCATGGCAGCTGTTGATCCTATAAAATCAGCAAGTTCAAGTATCGCAGCCTGGCATTCAGGGTGCGCAATCAGTTTGGCATCTTTATTCGTGATTTTTAAACGTATAATTTCTTCCTCGTTTAAAATATCATGAACCTTGCAGGTACCATCCCAAAGTACCATGTTTCTTCCGGTAATTTTGTTGATATAACTTCCCAGATTTTTATCCGGTGCAAATATGATCGGTTGATCTTCTGGTATTGAATTAACAATAGTTACCGCGTTTCCTGATGTACAAATAATATCGGATAAAGTTTTAACTTCAGCGGTACAATTAATATAAGAAACAACAATATGATCAGGATATTTTTCTTTGAATTTTTTAAAATCTTTGTATTCACACGAATCAGCAAGTGAACATCCGGCATTCATATCAGGCAACAATACTTTTTTTTCCGGGTTTAATATTTTCGCTGTTTCCGCCATGAATTTTACTCCGCAAAAAACGATTATATTTGCATTGGTATTTGCTGCTTTTTGAGAAAGCCCCAGGCTGTCTTCAACAAAATCCGCGATGTCCTGAATTTCGGGTACCTGGTAAAAATGCGCAAGAATGACCGCATTTTTTTGTTTTTTCAACTTGAGTATTTCTTCTGGGTAGTTCATGTTTTTTGAAATTCTTTGCAATAATACAACGTTTTATTTTTACATTATTTTTTTCTTTAATAATATTAATAAATATTTTAAAAATCTATCATTATTATTAAGAGCTGTTAATAGTGTTTGCAAAAATAAATTAATGGGCTTTTTTATTTGAATTATTGATTATTATGAACAGGATATAAACAATCTTCTTTATATAAAATATTAGAAAATAATGCTATAAAAAAATATTAACACATCATTGAAAACATTTTTATTTGATAAATTTTGACTATTTTTACCTTAAAAACTTGTTTATATTTTTGCATAAAATCATAAATTTTCAACTTTTAAAAAATAAGACAGGATTATTAACACAAACTAATTCTTTTCAACATAATAAATGTTTAAAACATACTATTATCAGAGTTAACACATTACAAATCGCACGAAAATTAGTTTGTTAGAAAACAGATATTTAGTTAAAAAAAATAAAAATACTTGTTAACATCAGCCAAATGAAAAATAAAATAGCAATTGCAAGCGATCATGCCGGGTTTGAATTAAAAGAAATAATAAAAAAACATTTAACTACTCTTGGATATGAGTACGAGGATTACGGTACTTATAATGCGGATTGTGTTGACTATCCCGACATGATCCATCCGATTGCCAGTGATATTAACAAGAATAAATATGAAACGGGTATCATCATCTGTGGTAGCGGAAACGGTGTGGCTATGACCGCCAATAAATATCTGAATGTCAGGGCTGCCATTTGCTGGACTACAGAGGTGGCAAAATTTGCCCGGCTGCATAACGATGCTAATATTGTTTCGCTTCCCGCACGCTTCATTGAGGTTGATACCGCCAAAGAAATTGTTACAGTATTTTTAAATACGGCATTTGAAGGTGGTCGCCATCTGACGAGGGTAAATAAAATTAAAAATATCATCAGCTGAAATGAACGAAAAACAAAAAGAGTTTACAAAAAAAGCTGAAATAAAGGCTTTTGATAAAAATCACCGGAAAATTATCAATCATAATATCTCCAAGTATAACACGGCTGTGATACGGGGAAAAGAACAGTTTTCTAACCTGGAAGTTGCAAGACAGCGCGTATCTTTTTTAAAGCACCGTGCCATTAATAATCTTGAAAACTACCTCAAAGAATTTGAATATAATTTCGTAAAAAATGGTGGAAAGGTAATATGGGCGAAGGATTCAGAAGAAGCTGCCGAAGAAATCCTGAAGATCTTCATTAAGAATAACGCAAAAATGGCCGTTAAGTCCAAATCAATGGCCACCGAAGAAATTGAATTAAATCACAAACTCGAAAGCAATAAAATTGAATCTGTAGAAACAGATCTGGGCGAATATATTGTGCAGCAGGCCGGGGAAAAGCCCTATCATATCATTACTCCGGCTATGCACAAGTCTAAAGAAGATATTGCCCGCCTGTTTACTGAAAAATTCAATACCCCGCCGAACAGCACTCCTGAAGAAATAACAGCCTTTGTGAGGCAGTTGTTGAGAGAAAAATTTACCAGTGCCGATATCGGTGTCAGCGGCGCAAATTTTATCATTGCCGACATTGGCGCGATTGGCCTTACCGAAAATGAAGGAAATGCTCTGATGACTGTTTCCTTTCCTAAAATACATATCGTAGTTGCGGGAATTGACAAGGTTATACCTTCGGTTAAAGACCTGGCCTTATTATGGCCCGTATTAGCCAGTCACGGCACCGGACAGAACATCACGGTTTATAATTCTATTATTTCAGCCCCGAGAAAAGAAAACGAGATCGACGGGCCCGAAGAAATGTATGTGGTATTGCTTGATAATGGCCGTTCCAACCTGCTGGCACAGAAAAAGCAAAAAGTAGCGCTCACCTGCATCAGATGCGGCGCCTGCCTGAACGCCTGTCCCATCTACCGCAACATCGGCGGGCATACATATGAAACTGTTTACAGCGGCCCTATTGGTTCGGTGATCACACCCTATATGAGCGGGTTGAAAGAATACAAACATCTGAGTTTTGCATCTTCACTTTGCGGAAAATGCACCGATGTGTGCCCGGCAGCTATTAAAATTCATAAACTCCTGCTCTATAACAGAGAAGATACCGTAAATCAGAAAATGTATGGTTTAACGGATAAGATCGTTATGTTTGGCTGGAGGACAGTAATGCTGAACCGCTGGATCATTGATAAACCGAGTTCTAAGATCAAAAACGCGGTCATTCGCATGTTTTTCAAATATAGCTGGGGGCCCAGAAGGGATGTCCCGGTGATCCAGGAAAAATCTTTCAATAGACTGTGGAAAGATAAACATGGAATAAAATGAAAAAAAATGATAAAAAAATATCATTTGTTTATGACCTGACTGATGAATATCATATTATTGGTATTTGCAGCCACCTAAAGGAATATAAGCTTTGCTGGCACCTCAATAAAATATTAAACAGCAACCTTTCCAAACTGGAAGATTTTTCGTTTAGCAATAAAAATGTTACTGGGGAAAATTATTCATTCTTTTATTACAACGACAAGAACAACCGAAATAATATCTTCCTGCTTTCCAACAAAAACGACAACATGACCCTGCTGGAAAAAATTCCGGAAGCAGATTTTTTATTAATCGTAAAAGGCGTTTTTTCGGGCAAAAGAATCGAAGAAATCATTTCTGCATTAAAAAAAACCAGCAATATCCTGACCGTATTTTCCGTGAATATGGATAAAATAAAAGAGATGAACTCTTTTCTTACGGAATTAGAGCTTTATCAAATGAGTTTTGAAGAAAGGCCAAAAAAAATCCGGCGCTGAAAAGGCCGGATTTTTTATTTAAATAAGAAACACTATTTAATTTCCCAGGTATCTCCGCTATTCAACAAATCATCCACATTTTTAATGGGTGAACTGCTTTTGGCGGTTGCGATCTGTTCTTCAACAAGATCATCATATGTAGAGAACATGGCCGAACGGATAACTCCTAAGGCTGTAGGGAAATATGGAGGTGACATCTTGGCCAGCATCAGGTGTATTCCGGGATCCTGTGAATATTGATCGTGAACAAGAAGGTCTTCTTCAGTGATGCCGTTTTGTCCTATAGTTACTACTTCTAATCCCAATTTACTTAAGACAATACCCTTATCCTTGTTTTTACCAAAAATCATCGGTTCTCCGTTTTTAAGTAAAATCTGATTGTCTTCCCTCAGATCTTTCGAGGTAATTGGAACAAAACATCCATCGTTGAAAATTACACAATTTTGTAAAATTTCAACAACCGAAGTGCCATCGTGTTTTGCCGCTTCAAACATCACGTCTGTCATAAGTTTTACGTTGGTGTCCACGGCCCTGGCAAAAAATGTTCCCTGTGCTCCCAAAACAAGTTCGCCGGGGTTAAAAGGATGCTCAATAGTTCCCTGAGGTGAAGATTTAGTAACACTTCCCATGGGCGACGTGGGAGAATACTGGCCCTTGGTAAGGCCGTAAATCTGGTTATTAAATAACATGATGTTGAGGTCGACATTTCTCCTGATGATATGAATAAAATGATTTCCGCCAATGGCCATAGAATCACCATCGCCGGTAGCTACCCATACACTGAGGTGAGGATTGGAGATCTTTACTCCTGTAGCAAGAGGATTAGCCCTTCCATGAATACTATGGAATCCGTATGTGTTTACATAATAAGGGAAACGTGATGAACAACCGATACCGGATATGAGGCAGAAATTTTCTTTACGGTAACCAATTTTAGGGAATACGTTCGCAACCGAAGCAAGTATGGCGTGTGCACCGCATCCGGGACACCATTTAACCATCTGATCACTTACAAAATCTTCCTTGGTTAGAGGAACTCTTGATCTGTCAACTGTTAAATTTTCTTCCATAGCTTATTTCTCCTTTATAATTTTATTAAACGTGTCTTTCAGTTCGGAAACATTAAACGGCAGGCCCTGCACCTTGTTATACTGGCTGTATTTATACTGCGGAAAGGTCATCCTAAGGTAATTAACAAACTGTCCTGAATTAAGTTCGGGAACCACTATTTTATTGAATTTGCCAAGAACTTTATCCGTATTTTTGGGTAAAGGCATAATATATCTGAAATGAGCATGACTGACGTTTTTGCCTTCTTTAATCATTTCTTCAACAGCTGTATGAACAGCGCCAAATGTTCCGCCCCAGCTAACAACAAGAAGTTCGCCTTCTTTGCTCCCGAAAACTGTCTGTTCGGGAATATTGTCGGCTATTTTCATCACTTTATTGTAACGAAGATCGGTCATCAACTGGTGGTTTTCCGGGCTCATACTTACATTACCGGTAATATTTTCCTTTTCAAGGCCCCCTACCCTGTGTCTTAAGCCTTCTGTTCCGGGTAACGCCCATTTCCTTACAAGAGTCTTTGAGTCTCTTTTAAAGGGCTTATAATCGGGATCATTCGGGGAAGCAATCGGAGGTGTGATTTTGGGGAGGTCCGCCACTTTGGGAATTTTAAAAAGTTCAGAACCCTGGCCTATATAACCATCGGTTAATAAAATAGCCGGAGTCATATGTTCCATGGAAAGCTTGGCTATTTCGTAAGCACTCATGAAACAATCCGAGGGAGACTGGGCTGCAATTATAAGTACCGGGCATTCGCCGTTTCTTCCAAAGAGCGCCTGCATAAGATCGGATTGCTCTGATTTTGTAGGTAGTCCGGTTGATGGCCCGCCGCGCTGTACGTCAACAATTACCAGTGGTAATTCGGTCATAACGGCTAACCCGATGGCTTCGCTTTTTAATGATAATCCGGGGCCTGATGTAGTTGTCAATGCCATTGACCCGGCAAAACTTGCACCTATTGCCGAGCAAATCCCTGCAATTTCATCTTCAGCCTGAAATACTTTTGCACCCAGTGATTTGTGTTTTGCAAGTTCCATCAGGATTTCTGTTGCAGGAGTTATAGGATAAGAACCTAAAAATAATGGCCTGCCCGAACGTTCGGAAGCTGCCAGAAAACCCCATGCCGTTGCAACGTTTCCTGAAATATTACGATACCTGCCTTTTTCTAATATGGCTGCCGGAACATTGTAAGTTACACTTATTGCCTCAACGGTTTCGGCATAATTATATCCTGCCTGTAATGCAATTTTATTTGATTCGATGAGCGCCGGTTTTTTCTTGAATTTTTTTGCAAAAAAATCAAACGCTATTTCCTGTTTCCAGTTAAACATGAAATACATCATGCCTAAAGCAAACATATTCCTTGATTTTTCAGCAGTTTTAGAATCCAGCCCGAGATCTTTCAATGCGTCTTTTGTCATCGTTGTAATAGGCGCTTTGATCACATTGTAACCCTGAAGGGTATTATCTAAAAGCGGGTTGCTTGTATAACCTGATTTTTCAATTGCCTTTTCGTCATAAGCATCAATATCGGTAATAATGGTACCGCCTTTTTTAGCCCATTTCAAATTAGCTTTTAATGATGCAGGGTTCATAGCAACCAGCACGTCGCACAAATCGCCGGTACTGTAAACTTTTTTTCCGATATGTACCTGAAAACCAGATACCCCGGCAACTGTGTTGTGCGGCCCCCTGATTTCGGCAGGGTAGTCGGGAAAGTTAGCAAGATCATTGCCTTCCAGAGCAGCAGTATCTGAAAAGAGGTTGCCTGTAAGCTGCATTCCGTCGCCGGAATCACCCACAAACTTTACAACAACATCCTCTTTTGTAACCACCTTATTTTTCTTTTGTGTCATAAGTTTATTGTATATAAATTTCGGCAAAGTTAGAGGTTTTATTTTTAAAGCAAATGGAAATGGAGGTATATTTTTTTAATAAAAAAAAGAGGGTCCTGAATAAGAACCCTCTTTCTGTTGTTAATTACTGTAACGATTGATTACAGTGAGGAATTTTAATACAAATCCCAGAAGAGTTTGGTGTACATAAAATCACCACCGATTGCTGAGGAAGCACTGGAATAACTATTGCCATTCAGTGTTTGTTCTGCAATAGGATATGTAAAACGTACTGGAACCTTCCCATCAGCTTCTGCAACGGGATCAGGAGCGGGAGTGAGTACCGGAAAATCATATTTTCTCCAGTAGGTCCAGGATTCAATTCCCCTGTTATACAGAGCTATCCACATCTGGTTGCCGATCTTTTCCTGCCAGGTAGCTCCGGCAGTTGCATAAGCAACAGCGGGATTTCCCAGGTAGGTGGTAGCATCACCGGCAGTTCCGCCCCAGTAAGTGATAGAAGCTCTTACTGCATTATTGTAATGATCTTCAGCAGTGCCACCAACAGCAAAACCTCTTTCAACGGCTTCGGCCAGTAAAAATTCAACTTCGGCATATTCCATGATTACAGCTTCAAATGTCGGAAGCTGCATGGCATCTGCAACGTGGGAATAGTCTCCATAACTGGATACTTCTCCATTCGGGCCACCAATATAAACATTTGTATCGGGCGCTAAAGTGAAATAGAACGGCCTTCTGGGATCGTCAAGTGCATTCAATGCATCTACAAAAGCACTTGTCGGAACAAAATCGTGCCTGCCGCTTGCAACCAGGTCTTCATAAATAGGATTCTGGTTTGGTGCTGATGAAAGATAAACAAAAGCTGCATTATCTGCGTTTGATAATAACACATTTGCTGCAGCTGCTTCTACAACTGTTTGAGCATAGGTTGCATCTTTGTCTGCAAGGACCAACCCCATTTTAAGTTTTAATGAATTGGCAAATTTTAACCACTGGGTTACATCTCCGCCATAAATATTATCAGCGGCATCAAAACTGCCCCAGGCAGGATCTAAAGTTCCTATGGCGGCATCCAGGCGGGTAATCAGGTCTTTATATATTGTCAGCCCGTCATCATATTTTGGAGAAGGATTTTCGATATCCAACGCTTCTGTGTAAGGGACGTTTCCGAATGTTTCAACAAGAATGCTGTAAGTATATACGGTCATAATCTCAATTACAGCCAGCTTGTTACTTTTTACCAATGGACTGGGATCGGTACTATACGTTGTTTCGTTAATAATCCTGGCCGATTCTTTAAAATCTTTCAGAACATCACGGTAAAGGACATCCCAATGCGAATCAGGAATACTACGGGTTACCAGATCATAATTACTTTCATCTACATAAGTAACTTCAGTCCAGTATTGCATGATCAGCCTGTTAATGTTATAATTAACATTGGTACCGGTTACCTGATCGACAAGGTTTTTCTGTCCGCCGGTGAACAATGATTCGCCGGTAACATCGGTAGGATCTTTGGTATTCTCATTAAGGTCTTCCAGTTTTTTGCATCCGGAAAACAATAGAATAATGCATAAAATTGCTAATATCTTTTTCATGACTGTATGTTTTAGAAGGTTAATTTTACATTAAAACTAAAATCACGGGTTGCCGGCAGTGAGCCAACAGAATATCCCTGTAAGTTCCCTGCGCCCAGTCCTGATTCAGGATCAGCATAAGGAAGTTTCTTGTATATAATCCAGGGGTTTGAAGCAACTGCAGCTAAGGTCAAGCCCGTTATAAAGGTTTTCTGGAACCATTTGGTGGGCATCGAATAAGATAAAGAAACCTCTCTCAGTTTAACAAATGTAGCATCATAAACAAAAGCCGCATCAGGATTTCTGTAATATCCAAAAGCACCATAGCCACCGGCATTAATTCTGGTCGTATTTTCGGATCCGTCAGGATTTATACCTTCGAAGATAACCCCACCGCTGTTGGATGCATATCCTAAACTGTGGTCGGCAGGATCAACCCAAACGATCGGGTCTCTTACAGGATTTCCAAGGTCATTCGTACCGGCAGTTTCTTCATATATACCGGTAGCTAAACCATAATACATATCGAGCGAGAAAATTTCACCACCCTTAGAAATATCAACCAGGAAGCTTAAATTCCAGCCACCGTAACTTAATGAATTTAATATACCGCCGGTCCAGTCGGGATTAACATTTCCGAGGACGTTGTCGGAAGTACCTGTTTTGTAATATCTTCCGTTAGCAGGGTTGATAACAGGATCATTGCCTGAATCTCCTACAGGATTTCCGTCAATATCAACATAGTCAGTACCACAAATTACTCCGTAAGGCTGGCCAACTCTTGCATTGATAGTAATACCACCTTGGTATGAGCCTAATTGCAGGTTTTCAACACCTTCTGCTAATGATAACACTTTGTTCCAGTTTTTAGCCCAGTTCAACGTGATATTCCACTGGAATTTTTTAGCTTTAATCGGGGTGGCATTTATTGATAGTTCAACACCCTGGTTTTGTATCTGGCCTGCGTTGATAATTTTATAGGTATAACCTGTTGAGGTTGAAACAGCAAGCGGTAATATCTGGTTTGAGGTATTACTGTTGTAATAAGCAATGTCAAAACCTACACGACGGCCGAAAAACAACATTTCCAAACCACCTTCAATACTTCTGGTTTTTTCTGGTAACAGGTCGCTGTTTTTCTTTGTTCCGGCAACAGATGTAATAGGAGCATTCATTGGAGTGATAATATTATAATTATCTGTCAGTTGGTCAAAACTGGCACTATTACCAACCATGGCATAGTTTAAACGAACTTTTCCAAAGGACAGCCATTTGTTTTCAGGAATCAAATTGGAAAATATGAAACTGGCTGCAACGGAAGGATAATAATACACACTATGTCCAACAGGCAGTGTGGAAGAATGATCGCGCCTTATCGTACCATCAAGGTAAATCAGGCTCTTATAACCAATAGAGGCGCTTGCATAAATACCATTCACGCCAACCTTTGATGCGAGTTCTTTGGAAAGTGGCAAAGGACCGATGCTATTCTGCAATGAATATAAATCAGGAACAGCAAGGCCGCCGTTTGTGGCAGAGATAACCCTGCTGTAATTTGTTCTTCTGACATTTAAACCTAAAACTCCTTTTAAGTTCCAGTTTTTGCCAAAATCTTTATTGACATTTCCCATCAGGTCAAAATTGTACTCACTGAAAGTAATATCTCTTCTGAGGTAACCCGACTTCTGCTCTGATCTGCCGATGCTTCCGTCAGCGCCACTACCAATACCAAACGGGGTAGCGATACTTCCTACAGCTCTTCTTTCTTCCTGCAATTCATTATAGGTATCAGCAGAAAAACGGCCGAAAATGTCTAACCATTTGGTTACTTTATAATTGGCGGACATATAACCTATAAAGCGGTTTCTGTTATCACTTTCGTAGTTTTTATAGCGAGTCCAGTAATAATTATCCCAATAAATTGGTTGGGGATCTGTTGGATCTGCATAGTTCCAGGTAACATTTCTTCCTGTAAGATCATACATATCTTTTTGTTGTTGAATATCGACATTTGTTTCCATCCACTGACGGAATGATGTTACTAAATTGTCGCTGTAACCTGTTGAATTACGCCCTAAAGCCCTGGTACTTGTATAATTACCGGAACCGGCAACGGTTAATTTGTCGGTAACATTCCATGAACCATTCAGTAATACATTATCCTTATTTAACTTACTGTTGGGCATAAGGCCTTTTTGGGTATAGTTCGTATAGGATAAACGGTAAGAACCCTTAGCACTTGAATTATCCAAGGCAATGGAATTAGTAAAAGTAAGCGGTTTTTCAAAAAATGTAATAGGACCGTTTTCGGCAGCTACCCAAGGGGTTTGTGTAAAATAATTAGGTGATTCAGGGTCAACGGCATCCCATTGGTATACATAAAGATTGGGGTCGAATTTTGGACCATAAGAAGCATCGTCAATAACATTTGACCATGTTTCAGTAATTCCATCTCCGTTAAAATCTACTTCTGTCCAATAATCACCGTATCCTGCACCATATTCCTTCTGATATTTCGGGAACGTGCTTTTATCAACAAAACCAACGGTTACACCTGAATTAAGGGTTATACCGATACCTTTCTTTTTAACCTCAATACCACCGCCAACAGCACCGCCTTTTTTGGTCGTGATCATGATGACACCACCGGCAGCACGGGAACCATAAAGAGCTGTTGCAGCTGCACCTTTAAGCACATTGATAGACTCGATGTCATCAGGGTTTATATCTGATGCCATATTTCCAAAGTCATATCCAATGCCGCCCTGAGTTTGTGAAGACGTGTTGAAGTTACTATTGTTGACAGGGACGCCGTCAACAACAAAAAGTGTTTGATTTTCTCCGGTTAACGATTTACTACCGCGGAGAAGAATATTGGTAGACCCCCCCATGTTAGTAGTTTTCTTTATCTGAACCCCTGAAACCTTACCAGATAATGCATTGATAAAATTATCCGATTTTATTGCAGATACCTGGTCTCCCTTAACCTCCTGAGTAGAATAACCCAGTGATTTCTTTTCTCTCGGAATACCCAGAGCTGTTACAACAACACCCTCAATGTTCATAACATCGGCCTCCATGACGACATTAATTGAAGAGCTTGCCGTAACGGTTATTTCCTGAGGCTTCATACCTACAAATGAAAATACGAGAACATCGTATTTTGCGGGTACCAAAATGGTGAATTTTCCGTCAACATCAGTAACCGTGCCTATGGTTGTTCCCTTAACAACAACGGTAACACCAGGCATCGTCGACCCATCTTCCTTACTGGTAACCTTCCCTGTGATGGTCTTTTGTTGGGCAAAAGCCACTTGCAATCCTGTAAATAGCAGAATTACAATTAACAATGTAAATTTTCTCATAAGATTAGTTTTAGGTTTTTATTAATTCGAGAACAATATTACAACATTCTATTGGCAAAAACAAGCTTTTAATAGACAAATTTAACAAAAAATTTTGAAAAATACTAATATTTTCATATGTTTTTTTAAAAAAAAGGCATAAATTTTTTAGTAACTTTGCAGTATTGCAGAAAATATATCCAAATAATAAAGCGTTATCCTTTATTTATCTCAGAATCAGAATATGACTGAAAGCTATTCACAACTTATCGCAAAGCTTGACCTTTTTATAAGAAAATATTATAAAAATCAACTCCTGAAGGGGCTTATACTTTGCCTTACATTTCTGATAGCCTTTTTTCTGGTCCTTTCCATTCTTGAATATTTTGCTTATTTCAATTCAAATGTCCGAACTGTTTTATTTTATGCGTTTTTGTCAATTAACGCCATTGTCCTTATAAAACTCATAATAATTCCATTGTTTGGGCTTTACAGAATAGGGAAAATAATTAGCTATGAGCAGGCAGCCGGTATTATCGGGAAACATTTCAAAGAGGTTGACGACAAACTCTTAAATACCCTTCAGCTAAAACAGGCAGATTCATACCAGGCTTCAAGCATGGAACTAATCAATGCAAGTATTGACCAGAAAATAAAAAAATTAAAACCGGTACCATTTAATGCTGCCATAGATTTTAAAATAAATAAGAAGTTTCTGAAATTTTTACTGCCTCCCGCCATTGTCCTGCTCGTTATCCTTATTGCATCACCTGCCGTAGTTACAGAACCTACAAAAAGATTTTACAACCACGCTGACTTTTTTGAGAAAAAAGCACCGTTCGAATTTAATATTCTGAATAAGAACCTTGAAGTGATTCAACAACAGGATTTTCTTCTGGATGTAAAACTCACCGGAGATGACATCCCGAACGAACTGTTTGTTGTTTATAACGGGAACGAGTATAAACTGACAAAAGAAAATGTGGTATTATTTCATTATACATTCAAAAATATTCAGAAAGATCAGGTCTTTTACCTGAAAACCGAAGAGTTCAGATCAAAAGAATATACGCTTAAAGTAATACCCAAACCCATAATTCTTGATTTTGAAGTGATGTTGAATTATCCTGCCTATACCGGCAAGAAAAATGAGACTATTCAAAATTCCGGCGATCTGTCTGTTCCCGCCGGTACAAATATCAGCTGGAGGCTGAAAACAAAAGACACCAAAAAAATATTCCTGAGATTTTTTGATAAATCAGTGTCATTAGATCCGGTGGAAAACGAAACATTTTATTTCAGCCGTAATTTTTTGTTGTCTCAAAACTATACGGTGATAACAAAAAACCAATTTATCACCAGTAAAGACTCACTCTCCTACTCTATTAATGTCATCCCCGATGCATACCCGATGATCGATGTTAAAGAATACCGCGACTCATTGTACAACAGCCACCTGTATTTTAAAGGACTGATCAAGGATGATTACGGCTTTAATAAACTGCTTTTTAAGTACCGAAAACTTAAAAATGATGATGACAATAATAATGTGGAAATATCAAAAAACATTGTAATAAATAAACTCATCAATCAGGGTGAATTTTATCACTACTTTGATATTTCCACCCTGGATATTGCACCGGGCGACCAGATAGAGTATTATTTTGAAATTTGGGACAACGATGGTGTCAACGGGAGTAAAGCAACGCGTTCTTCAAAAATGATCTTTAAAATTCCAACTAATGAAGAGTTGGAAAAACAAAGCGATGAAAACAGTGAAGAACTGAAGAACAAAGTGGACCAGGCTATTAAAGATATAAGCCTGTTGCAGAAACAAGCTGATGATATCAACCAGAAAATGCTGGATAAAAAAAATCTCAACTGGCAGGAAAGAAAACAGATAGAAGACCTGCTTATCAGGCAGCAGCAACTGCAGCAAAATGTTGAAGACATCAAAGAACAATTGCATGAGAACAATATTAAGGATCAGCAATTTCAGAAACCCGACAGTAATATTCTTGAAAAACAAAAACAGCTTGAAGAACTTTTCAATAAGCTTATGACCGATGAGATGAAAGAGCTGTTCAAGCAAATGCAGGAAATGCTAGACAAGCTTGATAAATCAAGAATCAATGAGATGTTGGATAAAATTAAAATGAGCAATAAAGACCTGGAAAAGGAACTTGACAGAAACCTGGAATTGTTTAAACAACTGGAGTTTGAGAAAAAAATGACCGAAGCAATTGAAAAACTTCAAAAACTTGCGGACGAGCAAAAAAAGCTTTCAGAAAAAACGGATGACGAAAAACAGAATCAGCAGGAATTGCTGGATGAACAAAAAAGAATAAATGATGATTTTAATCAGGTGAAACAGGACCTGAAAGACCTGGAAAAAAAGAACAACGAGTTGGAAGATCCCAAAAACCTGCAAAATACGGATGAAAAACAAAATTCAATACAACAGGAGCTAAACAATAGTAAAAGCAATCTTGAAAATAATAAACGGAAGAATGCTTCAAAATCACAGAAAAATGCAGGAGACCAGATGGAAGAGCTGTCTAATGAGCTCCAGAAGATGCAGGAGGAGATGCAGGAAGAAGAACTTGCTGAAGACGAACAAAGCCTTCGCCAGTTGCTGGAAAACCTGATTAAGGTTTCATTTGGCCAGGAAAACCTCATCAACAGGCTCAAAATAACCACTATCAATGACCCGAAGTATCTTAATATAATGGACAAACAAAAAGAGTTGAAGGATGATTTAAAAATGATAGAAGACTCGTTGTTCGCCCTGAGTAAAAGGCAGAGCATGATTGAGCCGATAGTCAATAAAGAAATCTCGGCGATAAATAGTAATGTGGTGAAAATTTTAGATGCGTTGCATAACCGGAATAATCCCCAGGCTCAAAAATGGCAGCAATTTGTAATGACATCTGTAAACAACCTTGCCCTGTTGCTGGCAGAATCTTTAGAACAAATGCAGCAGCAAATGCAGTCCATGTCAAGCAAATCATGTAAAAAAAAGGGGGGTAAGTGCAGTAAACCGGGAAGTGGCAAACCGTCTGCATCTTCCATGAAAAAAATGCAGGAACAGCTGAATAAACAAATTGAAGGGCTGAAAAAACAGCTTGAAAACGGCCAGAAACCGGGACAAAATGGCCAGAAATCAATGAGTGAACAGCTGGCCCGGCTGGCAGCCGAACAGGAAGCCATCCGCAAGATGTTACAGCAATATGGTGAAGATCAGAAAAAGGAAGGTGCAGGAAACTCGGGCGAAATCAGTGAAATGATGAAAAAAATGGAGCAAACAGAAACGGATCTGGTAAATAAAATGTTATCCAATGAAACATTGAAACGCCAGCAGGAAATTTTAACACGCCTGCTGGAATCTGAAAAAGCAGAAAAGGAAAGGGAGCTGGACGAAAAAAGAAAATCAAATGAAGCAATTGAAAAAAATTATAGTAACCCTAATCAATTTTTTGAGTATAACAGATTAAAATCGAAAGAACTTGAATTATTAAAAACAATTCCTGTAACTTTAACACCGTTTTTTAAGTATAAGACTAATGAGTATTTTTATAAATTTGAAGATTGATGAAAAAGCATACCTTGGAAATTAAATCGGACCTTCACGAAATTGCTGAAGTAGAAAGGTTTGTAGAAGATATTTGTGACTATTATAACTTGAATAGTTCATATTTTGGGAATATAATTGTTGCCGTTACCGAGGCGGTAGAAAATGCCATTGTTCATGGAAACCATGGAAATAAAGAGAAACATGTATTAATACATTTTGATTATTCACAAAAAGGTATTGATTTTACTATAGAAGACGAAGGAACCGGATTTGATTATAACTCAATTCCTGATGCCACGGATGCAAAGGGAAATCCTGAAAAAAAAGGAACCGGAATTTATCTTATAAAAACACTGGCCGATGAAGTTTCATTTCTGGATAACGGCCGCAAGATTCAACTCATATTTAATATCACCTCCATAAATAATGAGGTTTTTATAAACAGAAAAAGACATATTGATGAATATTTTAAAGTCAAAAAGAGCATATTTGAAAAAAATAACTAAATATAATGCCTGATCTTACGATTGACTTTTTTGAACTAAATATTCCAATACCCCGTATTCAAAAAACACACACCAGAGTTTGGCTGTCCGGAGTAATCCGTAATGAAAACAAGCGCATAAATTGTGTTGAAATTAATTATATTTTTTGCGATGATGAACATTTGTTATCGTTGAATAAAAAATACCTGAACAAGCAAACATTAACCGATGTGATCACGTTTGATTATTCTGAGAAAAATGCAATTAAAGGCGATATTTTTATCAGTTATGAAAGGGTGAAGGATAATGCAAAAAATTTTCATCAGAAAACATCAGATGAATTATTGCGTGTTATGGTACACGGCCTTTTGCATTTGCTTGGATATAAGGATAAAACGGCAGAGGAGCAACAGCTGATGACTAAAAAAGAAGACCAATATCTGGCGTTATTTTAAGCAGGGTTATAAAATTACACCCTATTAGGTGGTTTGAAAAATAAATCTATTTAATTTAAGCTAACACGCAGATAATCAACATAATAGCAATAAGTTCCACGTGAAACAATCCCATGTTTTTAAAAAAATACGATATTATTGTAGTTGGTGCCGGACATGCAGGCTGTGAAGCTTCGGCGGCGGCGGCAAATATGGGCGCTTCTGTATTGCTGATCACTATGAACATGAATCTGATTGCACAGATGTCGTGTAATCCTTCCATTGGGGGTGTGGCAAAAGGCCAGATCGTCCGGGAAATTGATGCGCTTGGAGGAAAAACGGGAATAATAACGGATGAATCCATGATTCAGTTCCGTATGCTGAACAGATCCAAAGGACCGGCCATGTGGAGCCCCCGGGCTCAATGCGACCGCATGTTGTTTTCTGAAAGATGGAGGCTGACCCTGGAACAAACTCCCAACCTGGATTTTTGGCAGGATGAAGTAAAAAAAATATTAATAAAAAACGGTAAAGTAAGCGGGGTTGAAACAATACTTGGAATAAAAATATATTCAAAAGCGGTGATCCTGTCTTCCGGAACTTTTTTAAACGGATTGATCCATATCGGTGAAAGAAGTATTACGGGCGGAAGAATAGGAGAAAGCGCATCGATGGGTTTAAGTGATTTGTTGGTAGATGCCGGCTTTAAAAAGGCCCGGTTGAAAACCGGAACGCCCGTGAGGGTGGATGGAAGAACGGTAAATTTCGGCAAACTGATTGAACAAAAAGGTGATGATGATCCCGGTAGATTTTCGTTTACGGATACAAAACAACTGACCAAACAAAAGAGTTGTTTTATTGCACACACCAATCAAAAAGTGCATGATATTCTGAGCTCCGGATTTGAAAAATCCCCGCTTTTTATGGGCCGGATCAAAGGAAAAGGTCCCAGATATTGCCCTTCTATTGAAGATAAAATTGTGCGTTTTTCTGATAAAAATCAGCATCAGCTTTTTCTGGAACCCGAAGGCTGGAATACCGTTGAATATTATCTGAATGGCTTTTCTTCTTCGCTGCCTGAAAAAGTTCAGCTTGATGCATTACACCAAATTTTAGGATTTGAAAAAGCAAAAATTTTCAAGCCCGGTTACGCGATAGAATATGATTATTTCCCTCCCGATCAGCTCAATTATTCACTTGAAACAAAACTAATAGAAAACCTCTATTTCACGGGTCAGATAAATGGAACCACAGGGTATGAAGAAGCCGCTGCCCAGGGTTTGATAGCCGGAATAAACGCCTATAATAAGATCAATAATAAACCTGAATTTATCCTGAAACGATCCGAAGCCTATATAGGTGTCCTGATTGATGACCTTATTACAAAAAGCATTGACGAGCCCTACCGAATGTTTACTTCAAGAGCTGAATACCGGATTTTGCTGCGACAGGATAATGCTGATATCCGGCTGGCAAAAACCGGGCACGGCCTCGGCCTTGTTTCTGATGAACAGATGAAAAAATTCAGAAAGAAAATTAAAAAAATAGACGAATTATCTGATTTTATAAAAACAGAAACAATAACTCCGGATGAAATCAATAATTATTTGGTTTCAATGAACACGCCGGAAATTGTTCAAAAAACAAAAATAAATAATATACTTTTGAGGCCGCAGATAACAATTCAATCTTTGTTGTCATCGAGTGAAAAACTTAAAAATTTCTGTACGACAAAAAAGATAACCGACAAGGAAATTTTTGAGGAAGCTGAAATTCAGATTAAATACAATTCATACATAGAAAAAGAAAAAGAAATTGCTGATAAAATAACAAAACTTGAAAATATTGCTCTAAATAAAAATTTTGATTACAAAAAAATTACCGCCCTTTCAAAAGAAAGTATTGAGAAATTATCTTTGCTAAAACCAAGGACTATTGGCCAGGCATCAAGGATCAGCGGTGTCTCTCCTGCAGATATAACGGTGCTTCTGGTATACCTGGGGCGGTAATGTTTCACGTGAAACTTAAAAAAATGGAAAAAATAACTAGTTGTGATTTATGCGGAAATAAAACCTTTACAACGTATCTGGAATCAAAGGATTATTTTCTTACAAACGAAGGGTTTACAATTGTAAAATGCGACAATTGCGGGTTGTTATTTGTAAACCCCAGGCCTTCGCCAGAGGAAATCTCAGCCTATTATAAGTCGGAAAATTATATCTCTCATTCTACAAAACAGGCGGGTTTTTTGGATAAAGTTTATGCTTTTATCCGCAAAAAGAACCATATTAAAAAATATAAACTGATACGTTCTTACAAGAATTCCGGTTCGTTGATCGATATCGGTTGTGCCACCGGTGAATTTCTTGATTTCTTTAAGAAGAAAGGCTGGGAGGTCGCCGGGGTGGAGCCGAACGAGGATGCGCGTAATTTTGCCATAAATAATTATTCCCTGAACGTAATTGATGAAAAAAATATCGCAGAACTGCCTGAAAATAAATACGACGTAATAACCATGTGGCACGTTCTCGAACATGTTCACGACCTGAATGAACGCCTGTTCCAAATTGACAGGATCTTAAAAAATGACGGAATTGCAGTTATTGCAGTTCCAAACCCAAACAGTAACGACGCTTCTTTTTATAAAACATTCTGGGCAGGTTATGATTTGCCAAGACACCTTTATCATTTTTCTCAAAAGACGATAACAGCACTTTTTGAAAAAAAAGGATTCCACCTCCAGGAAAAAATTCCTTTGGGTTTTGATTCTTTTTATATAAGTATGATAAGTGAAAAATATAAAACCGGCAAAAAAAATCTGATCAGCGCTTTTTATCATGGGTTAAAATCAAATATCCGGGCAAAGCAAAATAATGATGAATTTTCGAGCCTGATCTATATTTTTAAGAAAACGGATTAAAATAAGCTTATTTAAGGGGCGGAGGCCCCTTTATAATATATTATGTCGCTGAAAACAAAAAAATGCCTTAGATTAGTTAATTTTAAACCGTTTTTTAAGGTGAAAAAATTTTTTATCTGAAAAAAAATGAAAAAAAACATAAATAAGCGTATTTTTTTTGCCGCGATTGTTTTTCTGTTTTTTATTGCATTAAACTTTTTTTATAAAGAATATGTAGTAAACATAAAATCAAAAAAAGAAACGGTAATAAAAAAAGTTGAGCGGCAAATTCAGCGAAAGGAAAAAATTGCAGAAAAAATCTTAGATAAATTAATTCAGGATTCGACAGCCCAAAAACCGGAAGAAATTTTTCTGAATGAAAATATTCTGAAGATTTCGGAAAAAGAACTTATTACTTTTTTAGAGTACAAAAACGACACGTTGGTTTTATGGACCGATAATATTTTTTCTTCTCCCGTTTTAGTTGGGAATAATTTTCCCGATCAACAAATAATAAAAACAGATAATGGCTGGTATTATCTTATCAGGAAAGAGGCAAAGACGAAAAAATGTTTTGCGGCCATTTTAATAAAAAATGATTATAAATACGAAAATGATTATTTAGCAAATAATTTCACCAGGGATATTCGGCTGGATAATGAAGGAATTGGAATTTCAGAAAATACAAAGGAAGATTTTATAAAAAATAGTGAAAACCAAAAACTGTTTTCATTAACCTTTAAAGAGAAAACAAACCAAACCCCGGCCGAACAAATTATTATTCTCCTAATTTATTTTTTAGCCTTCTTTTCTTTGATATTTCTGTTATATCAGATCTTCCGTCTTTTTTGCGAAAAAAAACGCCTTGGAAAAACAACCTGTATTGCAGCATTTGTTTCTGCGCTTGTAATAATAAGAGGGGTTTTCTTTTATTTTAAAATCCCTGAAACCATTTATTCGACTGATTTTTTTGGCCCGTTGTTTTATGCGTCGTCCGGTTTTTTTCCCTCTTTCGGAGATTTGTTGATAAACACCATATTGTTTTTTATTATCGCTGTTTTCATTTATAAAAACGGCCCGTATGAAACCGGCCGCATAAGAAAAACGTGGTCAAAAGTTTTCTTATTGCTGATCATAATTTCATTTTTGGCAGTACTTTTTATGTTTATAGTTTCGCTGATCCAGTCAGTTATTCTTGATTCAACGATTTCATATAATCTGAGTCAGCTTTTTTCCATCAATGGCTTGAGCATAATCGGATTACTTATAATATCATTAGTGGTTTTATCCTTCTTTTTAGTGGCCATTGTGTTACTTCAGATAGTTATAAAGTTTAATCTGAATACAGGTTACAGCCTGGTATTTATTTTTTTAAACGGCTTATTCTTTGCAACTGAAAACCTGTTTGGATTAATCAGCTGTTTTCCCGTCGCTATATGTTTTGTCTTATTTTGTGTTCTTTATATTCTTTCGCGCAGGAAAAGGGAAACATTTCATTATTATGAAATATTGGCGTACCTAATAATCTTTACATTTACAACCTACTATACCTTTACTATTTCGAATAACAGCAAAGAACTTGAAAGACGCAAATCACTTGCCCATAAGCTTTCAACGGGCGAAGATCCTCTTGCTGAGAATATTTATAAAGATGTACAAAAACAGATCGCGGAAGATGAATTCTTAAAAATAAAACTGGCGGAATATCCACGGAGTGAAGTTGAGATAAAAGAATACCTGACCAAAAAATATTTTTCTGGTTATTGGGATAAATACAAGGTACAGATTACGGTTTGTAATGCGCTGGATAGTTTGGTTGTCGAAGCTGGTCCGCAAAAACAGAACTGTAAAGTATTTTTTGATGATCTGTTAAATGCTTATGGTAAACCGGCATCGTGTGCGAATTTGTATGTATTGAATTACGGAACCGGAGGCAACAATTACTTATCAAAACTTGATTTTATTATTGATTCGGCGGTTATATATTTGTTTATTGAGTTAAACTCGAAATTTATTCCCAAAGGACTGGGTTACCCTGAGTTACTGATCGATAAAAAACTTTTTATCGACACGGATTTATCAAATTATTCCTATGCAAAATATTATAAAAATGGTTTAATAGATGCCTATGGAAAATACTTCTATTCCACCAATTATTCCATAAACGATTCGTTGTTGGTGAACAACTTTTATATTTATAATGTCAATGGCTACAATCACTTATGTTATAAATCAGATAAATCGTCCATAATTCTGATCAGCAGGAAAAATGGGAATCTTTTAGACTTAATTGCCCCATTTTCAATACTTTTTATCTTTTTTTCAATTGTTATTCTGATATTTTGGTTTTTCGAAATACTTCTTCCAAATCTCAAGACCATAAGGTTCGATTTTAAAAACCGGCTCCAGATTTCCATGGTGTCTATCATCCTGGCTTCTTTTCTGATAATAGGAGTGGCTACCTTCTATTTTATCCGAAACCTGAATGAAAATAAAAACCTGGATCTTTTGAGCGAAAAATCGATGTCTATACTGCTGGAATTGCAGAGTAAAATCGGTGACAATGACACGATGGACGAGGATAAACTAGCAATTCTAAATTCCTCCCTGATAAAATTTTCGAATGTATTTTTCACCGATATCAATGTTTTTGATACCAACGGAAAGCTTGTTTCATCCTCCAGGCCCCAGATTTTCAATGAAGGGCTCATGTCAGGAAGAATAAATCCACGCGCATTTTACCAATTGCTTACCCAAAAGAAAACCTTATTTATTCATAAGGAAAATATTGGCAAACTGAAGTATTATTCTGCCTATGCCTTGTTTTATGGAAGAAGTAGTAAGATATTGTATTACATCAACTTACCGTACTTTGCAAAAGAGGGAGAACTAAAAAGGGAATTATCTTCCTTCTTAACGGCATTTATCAATATCTATGTGATACTCATTGCAATAACTATACTTATTGCCCTATTTATTTCCGGGCGTATCACACGCCCGCTCAATGTGATCAGGGAAAAGCTAAGGAGTATCAAACTTGAAAAAAAGAATGAAAAGATAGTCTGGACCAGAAGAGACGAAATTGGAGGGCTAATTTCCGAGTATAACCGGATGATAGATGAATTGGCCGCGAGTGCTGAGATATTGTCGCGTTCCGAACGGGAAGGCGCCTGGAGGGTGATGGCCATGCAGGTGGCTCATGAAATTAAGAACCCGCTAACCCCGATGAAACTCAGCGTACAACACCTGGAACGTTCCTGGAAAGATAATGCACCAGATTGGGGGGAAAAGTTAGAGCATTTTACAAAAAATATCATTGAACAGATTGAAAATCTTGCAGCTATCGCATCAGAATTCTCATATTTTGCCCAGATGCCAAAACCGCAAAACGAACGAATTAATATTTCGACGCTGGTCGCAAATTCGATATCCATTTTTATGACCGGAACGGGTGTTAAGATTTTATTTGAAAAAGAAAATGCGCCGAAAGAATGTGTGGTTTTTGCTGATAAAAAGCAGCTGATCAGGGTTATGAACAATATTCTAACCAACGCCATTCAGGCAATTGGATCTAAGAAAAACGGACTTATTGAAATCGGAATTGAAAAGAAAGAGCATCATGCAATAATTTCTATAAAAGATAATGGGGTTGGTATTTCGGAAGAAATGAAACCAAAGATGTTTACCCCTAATTTTTCGACAAAATCAGAAGGCATGGGCCTTGGGCTTGCTATTGTAAAAGGGATAATCGAAAACAGCAATGGAAGCATATGGTTTGAATCCGAACATGAAATGGGAACCACGTTCTTTATTGAACTTCCTCTTGCAGAAGAAAATACAGAAAATAAATAGTACAAACAATTGAAATGAAGATTGGACTATCCTCTGCGGCGGATATTTTTCAAATCTATATAACGCTTAGTAAAGCCTTAGAAGTCAGTATCTGCCATCATTATTTTGTGTAAATTTTGGCGGGCGGGATTGTCCTGACGGCGGCGTGTGCAGGCTGTGAATGAAAAAAACTTAGAAAATCAAAAAAGGCGCCTCAGGCGTTTCTGTCCGGTACCGGACAGACTACTTTTTTAGATTTTCTTGTTTTTTTTAGAGCCCGCCTGAACGAATATTCATTCGGGCAGGCGCGTCGAAGCATTCGTCAGGACTGCCCTTTTTTGAATACTTTTTTGGGTAGCAAAAAAGTATTATGTGAAATTTATAATTAAATGATGTCGCTTTTGATAAAAGTTATAATCACTTTTCTAATTTTTAAACTACTTGTAATCGGATTAAGATCAGATATTATTTTCGAATTGTTTCAGAAAGCGGACATCATTTTCCGAAAAAAGCCGGAGGTCTTTCACGGTATATTTAAGGTTGGTAATACGTTCTATACCCATGCCAAAAGCAAACCCTGAATAGATATTGCTGTCGATACCGCAATTTTCAAGCACGTTAGGATCAACCATACCGCAGCCTAAAATTTCCACCCAGCCGGTCTTTTTACACATCTGACAGCCTTTTCCGCCACATATGGTGCAGGAGATATCCATTTCGGCCGAAGGTTCCGTAAAAGGGAAATATGAAGGCCGCAGGCGTATACGCGTATCTGCGCCAAACATTTCTTTTGAAAAATACAACAGCGTTTGTTTCAGATCGGCAAAAGACACATTTTTATCAATATACAAACCTTCCACCTGGTTAAAAAAACAATGAGCACGTGCAGAAATTGCTTCATTCCGATAAACTCTTCCCGGCATCAGGGCGCGCAGCGGTGGTTTTTGGCTCTGCATAAGCCGGACCTGAACAGAAGAAGTATGCGTACGCAACACAATATCAGGATTTTGTTCAATAAAAAAAGTATCCTGCATTTCACGGGCGGGATGGTCGGGCTGGAAATTCAGCGCCGAAAAATTATGCCAGTCATCCTCAATTTCAGGGCCTTCGGCAACAGTAAAACCAATTCTTGAAAAGATCTGAACGATTTCGTTTCTGATTATAGACATCGGGTGCCTCGCCCCATAATTGCCAAAATTTGCATTAAGAGAAAGGTCTGAAACGTTAGATTCCTGAACAGTAAGGGATTCAATGTCGTTTTTAAGATTCAGGTATTTTTCATTTGCAGCCGTTTTCAGGGTATTTAGTAATTTTCCCAGGACCTGTTTTTGCTGCGGTGGTTGCGATTTGAATGCTTCAAAAAGAGTATTCAAAATTCCGTTTTTTCCTAAAAATTTAATACGGAATTGTTCGAGTTCGTCGGGATTTGTAGTAGTAAACGCGGCTATCTCGTCGAGATGACGCTTAATGGTTGTTTCCATTTTTTATAAATTAAAATTCTTTGAGGGCAGTCCCGGTACTATTTTTTATGCTGATCAGAGGCTACTTGATTTCAACAATATTCATAATAACATCTTCCGCAGGTTTATCTCCCGGCTGGGTTTTAACTCCGGCGATTTTGTTAATAACATCAAATCCGTCAACAACCTCACCGAAAACAGTATAATTACCGTCGAGGTGCGGGGTGCCGCCCACTGTTTTATAAGCTTCGCGTTCTTCAGCCGTAAAAGTTTTATTGAGTTTTTTTTCAAAAGATGTAAGCTGCGCATCCGTATAAACATTTCCCTGAACAATATAAAACTGTGATCCGGAGGAAGCTTTTTCCGGGTTTACACCGTCGGGCATCCGCGCTGCTGCAAGTGCACCGAACTTATGGAAATATTTTGGGGTAATTTCTGCCGGAACGGTATAACCGACATCTTCGGTACCGTTTTTTGCTCCGCCGCCCTGAATCATAAAATGGTTGATTACGCGATGGAAGATAGAACCATTATAAAAACCTTCCCTGACAAGCTTAGCAAAATTGTCGCGGTGTTGCGGGGTGTCGTTGTAAAGCTTTACAGTAATATCTCCATAGCTTGTTTTTATCATAAATTTTAATTCCGTTTTCGGCTGATCGGTTTGGCTAAACCCGGTTATATTTAAAAGAATCAGGCCTAAAAAGAAAACAATAATTTTTTTCATAATGAATTTTTTTTTAAATTTGCCTATATTTTTAAAACAAAATGATTTAATTTGCGTATTAAATTATGCAGAACAAAATTAAAAAAAAAAACCACAATGAAAATATTTTCCCCTAAAATTGTCATAACCCTAATAATAATAGCAAGTCTGGGTGTTTGTGTTTTTTATGGCTGTAAAAAAGACAGTACCGATTGCACAGCAATTATTACCGCAAAATTTTTAAACGACACTAATGTCACACTTCCTTACGCAGATATTATTATTGCCCCGCAGTATCAGGATGTCAGGGTGGATGGAAAAACAGACATTACGGGTACTTTTCAGCATGTTTTTAAGTACGAAGGAATACTTGATGTGATCGTTTTTAAACCGATTGAAGGCACAAATGATTCAGTGATTGGCAGGGGAGTTATCCGTTTGTATCCCGGAGAAACATCCACAAAAACGATTTTTGTTAAATAGTTATTCTTTTCCGGAAAGTTTTATAGCCTTATTATAACAACTCCTGCAAAGGGGTTCATACGTATCGGTTTCACCCAGTAAAACAAGCTTGCTATTTTCTACCATCCGGTGCGAAACATGCGCTAATTCGCCGCAACGGAGGCAAATGGCATGAACCTTTGTCACGTATTCGGCCGAGGCAAGTAGGGCCGGCATAGGGCCAAAAGGTTTTCCGAGATAGTCCATATCCAGGCCGGCAACGATAACACGGATACCCCGGTCGGCAAGGATATTACAAACATTGACAATTTCAGAATCAAAAAACTGTGCTTCATCAATTCCCACAACATCAACATCTGTAGAAAGCAACAGGATCTGGGAAGAAGATTGTACAGGCGTTGAGTTTATTGAATTTTCATCATGAGAAACCACTTTTTCGATGTCGTAACGCGTGTCAATTTCAGGTTTAAAGATCTCAACACGTTGCCTGGCGTATTTTGCGCGTTTTAAACGGCGGATCAGCTCTTCCGTCTTACCGGAAAACATGGATCCGCAAATGACCTCGATAAAGCCTTTTTTATTTGTTTCGTTGGTTTTTTCAATAAACATCAGCAGGGCGTATTTATTTTTTATAATTTTATACCACTAAATTACTGCAAATTTAATATTAACCTTTTAGTTTTCAAATATGGCACTAAATCTTGTTAAAGGAGAAATCAAAATTATTATGGAAACACTGGGCGAGCAGATTACTTCAATCAGCCAGCATCAAGGGAAAATTCCACAGATAGAAGTAGATATCATCATGGCAAATATCCGGAAATTATATGAAAGGTTTATTGATTTAAATGATCTTAATGATAAACGTGTCACTGTTAAAACAGATATTTTGTTTACTCCGGAGCCGGAAAACAAGGTTGAAACAGAAGATATACCAGTATTAGAAGAAAAACCAGTAATAGAAACAGAGATCACCATAAAACCATTTATTCCTGAAAAGAAGATTGAGGTGGAAGAAATAAAAACAGAACCTATTGATAAACCACTGGAAATAGAATTGTTTGAAGAAAAACCAGAACCTCAGAAGGAGGTAAACCCCGCACCGGTAGAGCCACCCAAAAAAATAAAATCCGAAAAGACAGATTCCTCGGATTTGTTTTCCACGACGGAAAAAGAAATTATTGCGGACAAGTTTAAGGATTCCGTCAAATCAGTACATGAAAAATTTTCGGGAGAGAAAAATGATAAAACGGTAGCGGGAAAAATGGGTAAATCGTCCATAACAAGCATAAAAACCGCCATAGGGATCAATGATAAATTTCTTTTTATTAACCAGTTATTCAAGGGCGACCTTCACGAATATAATAATTGCATTGACAGACTTAATGCCTGCGATACCATAGACATTGCCACAAAAGCCCTGGAAGATTTAAAAGCGGCGCACAACTGGAATAATGGTGACGAAGCCTATCAGAAACTCGAAGAACTTGTTATAAGAAAGCTTTTGTAAGGTGAAAAAGAAATTTCTGATTATTTTTTTCTGCCTTTCCCCGGTATTTTCAGGCTTTTCGCAGAATATTTCGTTTGCCCGGGGAATTATCGACACCTTAACGTCACCAGAATTTTTTGGCCGCGGATATGTCAATTCCGGCGAGAGAAAAGCCGCGGATTTTATTGCAAAGCGTTTACAAAAATCAAGTATCCAGACTTTTAAAAGCGGATACCTGCAGTTTTTTAAAATTAAAATAAATACTTTTCCGGGAGCCGTTGATCTGAAACTGAATGATAAAAAATTGACGCCGGGGGTTGATTTTATTATATATCCCGATGCACCATCGACAGATGCCGGCTTTGGAATTAAACTATTGAACGAAAAAACTTACAGCAGTTCAGACAGTGCTAAGGTGATCAACAGCCTGAAGCTTAAAAACAAAGCGGTAGTAATTGATACGGGCTTTAAAGATGTAAAAAACAAAAAACTCGACGAGGCTGCTGTTCGGGTTAATATTGTTGACAAGAACGTTTCATGGCATGTTTCAGGTGCAGAGGGTCAAAATAAACAAATCCGCATTGATATCAGAAGGCCCGCCATGCCTGAGAAAATTAAAAAAATTGCCTTGAAAATTGATGCACGGCTTATTGAAGATTATCAAACACAAAATGTGGTCGGTTTTCTTCCGGGAAAAGCCTGTCCGGACACCTTTCTTGTCATTGGCGCCCATTACGACCACCTGGGCATGATGGGGGATAAAACATATTTTCCCGGAGCCAACGATAATGCTAGTGGTACGGCCATGTTGCTGGACCTGGCGAATTATTTTTCCGATTCGGCCAATATGGGAAAATACTCCATCGCGTTCATTTTTTTTACAGGAGAAGAGGCAGGGTTGCTGGGTTCGGAATACTTTACCGAACACCCGTTATTTCCGCTTAAAAACATAAAATTCATGCTGAATATTGATATGGTGGGCACCGGCAGCGATGGGATCAAGGTGGTGAACGGAAGTGTGTTCGAAAAAGAGTTTGAGACGCTGAGCTCGCTGAACCAGAAAAACAATTATGTTAAAACCGTAAGCCCGCGTGGTGAAGCGGCCAACAGCGACCATTATTATTTTTTCAGCCACGGCGTAAAAAGTTTTTTTATTTATACACTTGGCAACGAATATAAGGAATACCACACGGTAACAGATAAAGCAGAAGGGCTGCCGCTCACAAAATACAATGAGGTGTTTAAACTGGTGGTGGATTTTATAAAAAGTTTTTAATTTTTTTTAACTTAGGCAACCTTTTTATTTTTTTCCGTGTCTCTTATTATGTTAAACCCCAAATTGCGCGAGGTCTTTGTTTTAACCCTTCAAAACCTCAAAGCGCGAAAAAGTTCCAAAAAGACGGCCCCGTTTCTGGGGCTGTTTTTTGTGGTGCCCACAGAATTAGGAAAATCAAAAATCGATCCGCCGCGGCGGACAGATTTGCGAAGTTGTTGAACATCTGATATCGAAAATCGTTGGTGGAAATTCTTAAATCATTCCATAGTTTCATCTATCTTTGTGTTTTATTAAGCCATGCAGCAAGAAGTTCCCAAACAACAGGTGTTGGTGCCGTTCGACTTTTCGAAGGCCGCTGAAAACGCACTGCTTTGTGCTATTGAACTCGCCTCTTTATTCAACTGCGAGATCAGTCTTTTTCATGCACTAAACAAAAAAAATATAAGGCTTTATTCCGACGCAGATGATGCAGAGAAAATCGTTAAGAACAAGCTTGTTGCCATTGCCAAAGATATCATTGAAAACGACCGGGTCCCCGTTAATGTTTATGTTTTCAGGGATGAAGTCAACAAGATAATAAACAAGATCTACGAAAGAGTTAATGCCATAGCAGTTATTGCCGGTTTGAATTCACAAAAAAACGCGTGTGATTTTTTTAGCATGAGTTCTATCGTAACGGATTATAGAAACTTACGCATTCCAATCATTGTTGTTCACGACGTCTTGCCGCGGAAAACCTTTTTTAGCGGGATGGTCCTGCCGCTGGATTTTAACAGGGAGTCAAAAGAAAAATCTGCCTGGGCCGGGCATATCAGCACCCTTAACAAGTCAAAGGTAAGCGTTGTAACAAGGCATTATAAAGATGCTTATTTTGCCGCTTCGCTTCGCAGCAACCTTGCCTTAGTGAAGAAATTGTACGGAAATCTTAATGTGGATTATCAGTTGATCAACGACGCTGATATAAAATGCGATATTGATGTATATGCCGTTGATTATGCCTGGTATAACAACGGAGACATGGTTGTAATTATGGCCACAAAGGAAATTGCCGTGGATGACCTGCTTTTCGGGCTCAAGGAAAAGAAAATTATAGCCAATAAGTACCAATTACCCATCATGCTGATAAATCCCCGTGACGACCTTTATTTGCCCTGTGGCTGCTGAATTTCGGTGTCGGATACTTCGGTAACTTCTTTTTGTTCCCTGAAAAGCCTTTTCTGGAAAATGAGCAGGATAAAAACGCCCACTGTAATAGTTGCGTCGGCGATATTGAACACCGGTTCGAAAAAACTGAACACCTTTCCTCCCCAGAATGGAAACCATGATGGCAGCTGAACGCTGAATAACGGGAAATAGAACATATCTACTACCTTGCCGTACAAGAATGTGGAATAGCCGCCACCGTCCGGAAAGAGAACCGCTTTGTCGAAAGGTGTGCTTTCATTGAATATAAGCCCGTAAAAAGCGCTGTCAATAATATTTCCGATGGCTCCCGCAAAGATGAGCGAAATGGTAATTATTAAATAAATACTCGTTTTTCTTTTTGAAAGATAAAAGATGTACCAGGCAATGGCGCCTATAGCGATAATACGAAAGACGCTTAAAATAATCTTTCCGTAATTTCCGGCAAACTCCATCCCGAAAGCCATCCCGTAGTTTTCGATAAAGTGTATCTGAAACCAGTTACTTCCGAAAACATGATATGATTCTCCAAGATAAAAATGGGTTTTTATCCAGATCTTTAATACCTGATCGATAAACAGTATAAGAAAAACGACAGCGGCTGATATCAGCAGCTTTTTTTTGGTATCAGTCAGAATCACCGTTGTTTACCTTGTTGTAGTTTGGCTTCCATGCTGAGTGTGGCATGAGGTACAATTCTCAGACGTTCTTTTGATATTAGTTTTCCGGTGACACGGCAGATTCCATAAGATTTATTTTCGATACGGATCAGTGCATTCTCTAAATTGGTGATGAATTTAGTCTGACGCATGGCGAGCTGACTGTTTTCTTCTTTAGAAAGCACCTGGGATCCTTCTTCGAGGATTTTGAATGTTGGCGATGTGTCGTTGATATCCTGGCCGGCGCTGTTTGAATAAGCTTCTGTCAGTATTTCCAGGTCACGTTTTGCCTCTTCAAGTTTTTTCAGGATGATTTCTTTGAATTCCTGCAGTTCTTCGTCGGAATACCTGTTTTTTGTCGATACTTCCGGTTTTATCACTTCAACGGGTTTTTCAACAACTTTCTTCACAGCCGGTTTAATAACCGTTTTTACCGGGGCTATTTTTTTAACAGCAACTTTAATTTTCGGAGCGGGGGCTGCTTTCTTTACAACCACTTTTGCAGGAGCGGCCTTAACAACCTTCTTAACCGGGGCAGTTACTTTTTTGGGTGTTATTTTTTTTGTTTCCACTTTCTTTTTCGGAGCAATAACTGCTTTTTTCACAGCCACCTTTTTAACGATCTTTTTTGGTGCGGCTACTTTTTTAGGCGCCACTTTTTTTGCAGTAACTGTTTTCTTAGGAGCTACTTTTGCCTTTGTGGCAACTACTTTTTTAGCAGGAGCAGCTTTTTTTACCGGTGCTTTTTTCGTGACTACTTTTTTTACTTCTACCTTCTTTTTGGGTGTGGCTACAGCCTTTTTCTGAACGACTTTCTTTGCCACAGCCTTAATAAGCTTCTTTTTTGGAGTTATTTCTTTTTTAGGGGCTGCCTTTTTTGTTTCCACCTTCTTTTTCGGTGTTGCTGTTACCTTCTTTTGAACAACTTTCTTTTCTGCAGCTTTTTTAACCTTTTTTTGCATGATATATTTTTTTATAAATAACTAAAACAATTAAGCTTTATTTAAAGAAACAAAAGTATTTATTTCATCTGTAAGTTCTACCGCATGTTTTTCAACAGCAATGTTTTCAACGAAAGTAACTGATACAGCTAAAATTTCGCTGCAAATATAAGAAAAATTATTTTCAATGGAATTTATTAAATTATCCCGCCGCTCTACTTCAACGATAATTTTGTCGGTAACTTCCAGCCCCAGGTCTTTTCTCAGGTTCTGAATCCGGTTGACAAATTCCCGCGCGACGCCTTCTTCTTTTAAACTTTCTGTTAACGTGATATCAAGGGCTACAGTGATATTGTCAGACACAGCAACCACCCATCCCGGAATATCTTCGGTGATAATTTCCACATCCGCAAGTTCAAGTTCAACGGCATTTCCATCAACAGTGATCTGAAATTTTTTAGTTTGTTCAAAATCATAAATTTGTTCCTGTGACAATCCGGAAATGGTTAACGCCACTTCTTTCATCGCCTTCCCGAATTTGGGGCCGCACGTTTTGAAATTCGCCTTGATCTTTTTCACCAGGATATTTGCCGACCCTTCGAGGTATTCAATGTCCTTGATATTGACTTCCGATAAAATAAGATTCTTCACCGCTTCGATCTGCTTTTTCATCTTTTCACTGATGGCCGGGATCATAATTTTATTCAAAGGCTGGCGCACACGCAGATTGTGTTTTTTTCGCAACGATAATACCATCGAGGAAATTTTCTGTGCCAGCTGCATCCGCTCTTCCAGGTCCTTATCAACATAGTTCAGGTCAGGCACAGGGAATTCGGTAAGATGAACGGAAAGCTCTTTTGATCTGCCGGATACCGCGTTCAGGTCAAGGAACAGTTTTTCAGCAAAGAACGGAGCTATCGGCGATGCCAGTTGTGCCAGTGTTTCCAGGCATGTGTACAATGTCTGGTACGCGGAAATTTTATCTTCCGTGTATTCGCCCTTCCAGAAACGGCGGCGGCACAGGCGCACATACCAGTTGCTGAGGTATTCATCCACAAAATCCTGAATCAGGCGTCCGGCGCGGGTGGGCTCATAATCCGAGAAACATTCGTCCACTTGTTGCACAAGGGTGTTAAGCTCTGAAATAATCCAGCGGTCTATTTCCGGCCTTTTGGCTACAGGTATTTCTGCTTCACTGAAAGAAAATCCGTCGATATTGGCGTATAAAGCAAAGAATGCATAGGTGTTGTAAAGTGTTCCGAAAAATTTACGCTGAACTTCGCCGATACCTTCAAGGTCAAATTTAAGATTGTCCCACGGTTGCGAATTGGTGATCATATACCAGCGGGTGGCGTCCGGGCCGTATTTGTCGATCGTGCTGAACGGATCTACCGCATTAGCAAGCCGTTTCGACATTTTATTTCCGTTTTTGTCGAGCACAAGGCCGTTTGAAACCACGTTTTTATAAGCCACAGAATCAAAAAGCATGGTGGCAATGGCATGCATGGTGAAAAACCAGCCTCGTGTCTGATCCACACCTTCAGCGATGAAATCAGCAGGGAAATTGGATTTAAATGCATCCGGGTTTTCAAACGGATAATGACACTGGGCATAAGGCATGGAGCCTGAATCAAACCAGACATCAATCAGGTCTAACTCACGGGTCATTTTTTTACCCGATGGTGAAACAAGAAAAATATCATCCACATAAGGACGGTGGAGGTCGAACGTATTATAGTTTTCTTTTGAGAAATTTCCGGGGACGAATTTCTCGTAGGGGTTGCTTGTCATATAGCCCTTCTCCACAGCTTTTTCAATTTCTTTTTTGAGCTGTTCGGCCGATCCGATACATAGTTGCTCCGAACGGTCCTCGGTTACCCATATCGGCAACGGAACGCCCCAGTAGCGCGAGCGCGAAAGGTTCCAGTCCACAAGATTTTCGAGCCAGTTGCCGAAACGGCCGGTGCCGGTACTTTCCGGCTTCCAGTTAATGGTTTTATTTAACTCGATCATCCGCTCTTTGCATGCCGTAGTTTTTATGAACCAGGAATCCAGCGGATAATAAAGTATGGGTTTATCGGTGCGCCAGCAATGCGGATAGGAGTGTTCGTATTTTTCAGATTTAAACGCCCTGTTTTCTTTTTTCAGTTTTATGATAATGTCGATATCGACATTATTTTCGCCCTGTCTTTCAGGATTGGTCTCGTATTCAGATTTAACATAGCGTCCGGCAAATTCGCCCATGGCATCCGTGAATCTTCCTTGTTTGTCAACCAGGGTCAGTGAGCCCAGCCCTTGCTGCCTGGCGGTCCGAAAGTCGTCAGCGCCAAAACTCGGCGCTATATGAACGATGCCTGTTCCATCTTCCGTGGTCACAAAATCTCCCAGTACCACCTTAAACGCATCGCCGTCTTCAGGCTGTGCGTAAGGAAGCAGCTGCTCGTAACGGATACTGTCGAGCTGTTTTCCCTTGAATTCTGAAACGACCCGGTAAGGAATATTTTTATCTTCCGGCTTGTAATCTTCCATGAGCAGCGCGGCATTTTTTTCCGGGAAATAATTATTTTTCAGGTTTTTGGCAAGGATAACCGTAATTGGCAGATGTGTGTACTGATTAAAAGTCTCCACAGCGACGTAATCAATGCTGGCTCCTACCGCGAGTGCCGTGTTTGAAGGCAATGTCCACGGCGTTGTTGTCCATGCCATGAGGAATAACTCACCGTGAATGTTTTTCTGCAGCTCATTTACCAAAGGGTTTTCATTGACAACCACCTTAAACTGTGCAACAACGGTACTGTCTTTTACCATTTTATAACAGCCGGGCAGGTTAAGTTCGTGCGAGCTCAATCCGGTGCCTGCGGCCGGTGAATAAGGCTGTATGGTGTATCCTTTGTAAATCAAACCTTTCTCGTACAACTTGCTGAGCAGGTGCCAGACGGTTTCTATGTATTTGTTTTCAAACGTAATGTATGGATTTTCAAGGTCAACCCAGTAGCCCATCCTGACGGTCAGATCGTCCCACTGATCCTTGTATTTCATTACTTCTTTACGGCACTGATTGTTGTATTCTTCAACGCTTATTGACTTTCCGATATCTTCTTTGGTAATTCCCAGTGTCTTTTCAACGGCTATTTCGATGGGCAGGCCGTGGGTATCCCATCCGGCTTTACGTTCCACATAAAAACCTTTCAGTGTTTTGTAACGGCAAAAAATATCTTTAATGGCACGGGCCATCACATGATGGATCCCCGGCTGCCCGTTGGCCGAAGGAGGCCCTTCGTAAAAAACAAAAGGTGTTTTACCTTTGCGCTTATCGATACTTTCCTGAAAAATATTATTCTTTTGCCAGTATTCGTTTATTTCGGATGCAATTTGCGTCAGACTCAGTTGTTTGTATTCCGTATATTTCTGTTTCATAATGCTTAAGAATGGTGTATGAAAAAAACGTGCAAAGTTATAAAAATTTAATGTGGTAAGCTGTATCTTTACTCTAATATTCTAAGTTATTATGAGAATCTGGTCGTTGCATCCTCAATATTTAGACGCAAAGGGACTTGTTGCGTTATGGCGTGAAGCGCTGCTGGCAAAAAAGGTATTGCTCGGAGAAACACAGGGATACAGGAATCATCCGCAATTACTGCGGTTTAAAAATGCTGAAAAACCTGTAGCTGCCATAAATCAGTATCTTTTGGTTGTTTATGAGGAAGCGGTAAGGCGCGGCTACCATTTTGATAAACAAAAGCTTGGCGAACCTGAAATTAAAATAAAACTGACCGTAAATTCCGGCCAGCTTGAATATGAATTCAAGCATTTATTAAAGAAACTAAAAAAACGGGACCTCAAAAAATTTGAGGAAATCCATCATATTAAAAAGATGTTGCAGCATCCGATATTTCAGGTAGTTAGCGGTAATATTGAAGATTGGGAAGTTTTGTAAGGGGGTTAACACCCAGAACGTTATCAACAATTGTTAATAAGTGCTGTTTGTAAGGTGTTTATAAACTATTTTTCCAAAAATTTGGATTTTGCTTTCGATTTTCGTAAATTTGTGTTATCAGGTGAGCGATAAAGCGCCAGCTTGAAAAAGCAAGTTCTTTTAAAGGTTGTATTATTATACTAATTTTACGGACATGCGTTTTCCGGGTTGTCAGCCAAATGGTTGATACACAAAACGAAGCACCTTAGTTGGTGAGCATGTCGTAACAATAGTAAATAGTAACATCAATAGAAGTAACCGGATCCGAGAGGAACAGGCGAAATAACCGTAATCTGGCATTGAACGGTAGTTACGACAGCCGGGAAATGAATGGGGAATAAACAGAGAGTTTATTCCCCATTGTGTTTTTATAACCTTAGCATTTTTGCTTTGCCATAGCACGCGCGCGTTCGCAACGCGTGCTAAGAAGCACTATTTTTTTCTATAAAAAATATTAGTTTTGTTTCTAATTTCGGAGAAATATAAAACAACGGAATGGAAAATTGTTAAGCGAAGATTATGAATTGTTAAGAATTACACGCGTTGCGAACGCGCGCGCACCGGGGGCTTATTAACAAATGAATTTGAAAAAAATCTTTCATAGAAAATTTTAAACAGTCCCTTCCTTGTTGTGATACTTCCATAATTTCAGATGCTGAATTTCTTTTTCTTATTTCAATTAACAAAATTTTAAAAAATTTAGTGGATGATAAATGGTTTGCGGTTATATTTGTCGGGAATAATAATAATTTGAAAAATAAAGAAAAAATGCGGGACCCCAATACAAAGGGATCAGGAGACGTGTCCGAACGTGGTAGGCAGAATTATTATTCAAAATTGCATAAATTTCAATGCCTGGTAATCAGGACAATATGAACAACAACCGATATTGCTATGAATTAACAACCAAAACTTGCTTTTAATTTTTTTACTAACGCACAAAACACAATTTATTGAAACATCTTTTTATTTCTTTTGATTAAAAAATTTGTAACAACTCCTAATCTTTGAAACATGAGTTTACTTAATGATTCCCACAAAGAACTTATAGAGGCAGCAAAAAATAATGGCTTAGTAATATTTGCCGGTGCAGGCATCTCTAAAAGTGCCGGGCTTCCGCTTTGGGGTGAGCTTATTGAAATAATTATCCATAATATTAATAACAATAATCCAGATGAAGGTGAAATCTTAGCAACACTCTATAGAAAATCACCGTCTGAAAGTAAAATATTTAAAGTTTTAAATTATATTGAAGCAAGCCCTTTCGTGGGAATTGCATATAAAACCTTATCAGAAGAAATTTATAAAAGCACGATTAAATTTGAATCGTTAAATACTCCCTTACCTCTTCATTCAAAATTATGGAAAGTTTCTAAAAAAATCATTACTCCAAACTATGATAATCTCTTTGAATTATGTGTAGAATATAAAGAAGTAAGCCCAAAATTGATTACAAATAAAAGCGTCCTTGACCTTGCTAATATTTCATCCTTCGAAAATTTTTTATTGAAAATCCACGGCACAATAAGTGAAATTGACGATATAGTTTTCTTTAAATCGCAATATGATAATCAATACAATAAAGCAACTGGTATTACAAATAGATTTCAAGATTTGGTCGGGAACAAACCAATACTTTTTGTTGGGACAAGTATGACGGATCCTTATATAAACGAAATTATTCACCAAGTCAATTCAATATTTCATTATACAAGCGCAGGCAACTTTATGCTCAGTAATGAGAATTTCCAAAATGCTGAAATCATTAGAATTCCTGGTGACCCACGAAACGACCTGGAATCATTGCTTGATGAGTTGTTAAGTTTACGTGGAGATAAACTGAAGCCTATAATAGCGGATACTACAGTTTTAGAAAAACCGAAAATAACAGAAAGTAAGAACAAATTAAACCTTTATACTAAACCTAAACAGTACTTTACAGGGAGAGATAAAGAAATTGAGGATTTTAAAAAAGCGATTGATGCAGGAAATACATTTATTGCTATTGATGGTGCCGGTGGTATAGGCAAAACACAATTTGTCACCAAGTGTATTGAAAAATATATTCCACATGAAAAAGTAATGTGGTTTGATTGCAAGCCAGAATCGCAATTTGACACTTTAATAAGCTGCGCAGGTTACCCTGAATTATTAGAAGGAAGCAGTAAAACAGACAGGGAAATATTCAGTGCATTTAAAGACAAATTGCAGGATAACGAATTTTTTCTATTCCTTGACAATTTTCAGGAAACCAATTCCAAACCTGTTTTTAAAGAATTCCTGCAATTTATTCAGGATTACTTAAAAAGGGGATGCTTAATTGTAATAGACCGGGATGACATAACAACCTTAAATCTCACGCCAAAACGTATACATATAGAGGCGTTTAAAGAAAAAAAATTGAGTATGCAAAAGCATTAATTGAGCACAGTTATAAGGGACTGGTAACCATTGATGATGCAGAACTTGCTATACTTTGCGACGAATTACAAGGCTACCCCCTTGCGATAGATTTTGCAGTTCTTTTGTTAAGTGAAGGAGAAAAACATACCGATATTATTGCTAAAATTGTTCAGGCTGAGGGTGGTGAAGAAATAAGTGAACGTTTGTTAAATGCAATTTTCAGCAGACAAGATGCAACGCAGGAAGAAAGAGATTTTATGATGCAGTTTTCTGTATTTACCGGAAGTGTGCCTGAACAAGTAGTGAAGGGAATTATTTCTAAGGAGATAATGAGTATTGCCCCAAAAAAATTAAAGAAAAAAAATCTGCTCTCCTTTTCAAATGATTATTACGAGATACACTCTTTGGTAAGGGCGTTTTGTTACAAAAAATTAGGTGATAAAGTCGGGTTGCATAAAAAAGTTGCTGAATTTTATATACAACAGCGCAATGAGGAACTCAGCCCTGCTTTGGAAGAACGGATATTTTATCATCTAGCACAAAGCAAGCAATGGGTGCGAATAGAAAAAGAAATAGCAGAGAACGGAAAGAAATTTATTTTACGTGGGCAACTTGGTTTGGTAAAAGAATTAATTGAAAAATTAATTGAACTAAGAATTGAAAAACCAATATTCAACATCTTTTATGGCGACATTGCTGAAACACAAGGTAATTGGGATGAAGCAAAAAAATACTATGAACTGGCAAAAGCCCAAGAAGGTGATACACATGTAAAAGCGGAGGGAATGATTAAGTATGCGGAAATATTGCATAAAAAAGGAAATGTTAAAGAAGCCCTTCCATTTTATGAAGAAGCATATAAATTTTCAAAGAATGTTGGTTCTCTAAAGAAAGAAGAAGCAAGAGCAATCAATGATATAGGAATAGTATTTGATTTTTTTGGTGATACGGACCTTGCTTTAGTAAAATACAATGAAGCATTAAAAATTAGAACAGACATTAAGGATAATGAAGGCATTGCAACTTCGCTGGGTAATATCGGAAGCATTTATGACACTCAAGGCGAGCCGGCTAAAGCATTAGAATTCCATGAGAAGAGTTTAAAAATCGAAGAAAAGATATGCAACAAACAAGGCATTGCAACTTCGCTGGGTAGTATCGGAAACATTTATCATACCCAAGGTGAACTGACCAAAGCATTAGAATTCCATGAGAAGAGTTTACATATCCGAGAAGAGATAGGTAACAAAGAAGGAATTGCAATTTCGCTTGGTAATTTCGGAAATATTTATAATACCCAAGGCGAGCTGAATATAGCTTTAGAATACTTTGAGAAGAGTTTAACTATCCAAGAAGAGATAGGCAACAAACAAGGTATTGCAACTTCGCTGGGGAGTATCGGAAACATTCATTATACCCAAGGCGAACTGAATACAGCAATAGAATATTATGAGAAAGGTTTAAAGATCGAAGAAGAGATAGGGAATAAAGAAGGCACTGCAGCCTTGCTGAGTAATTTCGGCAACATTTATGATATCCAAGGCGAACTGAATACAGCATTAGAATATCATGAAAAGAGTTTAAGTATCCAAGAAGAGATAGGCAACAAACATGGTATTGCAACTTCGCTGGGTAATATCGGTGGTATTTATGACGCCCAAGGCAAACTAAATAAGGCATTAGAATATCATGAAAAGAGTTTAAAGATAGAAGAAGAGATAGACAACAAAAAAGGCATTGCAACTTCGATGAGTAATATCGGAAACATATATAATACCCAAGGCGAACTGCTTAAAGCTTTAAAATTCCATGAGAAGAGTTTGAAAATAAGAGAAGAGATAGAATACAAGCTAGGCATTGCAACTTCGCTTAATAATATCGGAAACATTTATCATACTCAAGGCGAGCTGACTAAAGCCATAGGATGCCATGAGAAGAGTTTAAAAATAAAAGAAGAGCTAGGCAACAAACAAGGCATTGCAACTTCGCTTAACAATATCGGAACGATATATGCAGATAAGAGAAAAAAGCAATATGATTTAGCTATTGATTATTTTTTTAAGTCATTATCAATATCTAATAGCATTGGAGCTAAAGAAGGCTCGGAAACAACCTCGAATTGGATTATTGGGCTGAGAGATGAATTAGGATTAGTAAAATTTAAGAGCTTGGCTCAACAAGCATACGAAAAACTTGATACAGAAATGCAGAATCATATTCCTTTACACGAACTATTAAAGGAGCCTGTTCATGCAGAAATGAAAGTTGGCAGAAATGAGCCTTGCCCGTGTGGCAGCGGGAAGAAGTATAAGAAATGCCATGGTAAATAAACCTTCAGGCATATAATAATTAATGGATGGTAAGCTCTATTATTAATAATCAAAACAACCGTATTAAAAAATTAAGGGATAGTCAGGATGAGAGATATATCAATAGCAAGGAATCAGCAAAAATTCCAAATTTCTTTCCAGATTATAAAAGAAGAATGGATGCATTTGCAGAGGCTTATACTAAATTTGTGAATGAAATTTATGATATTCCATATTCAGAGCAATCAACAGAAACCAAGTAATGAAATAATATGGATGCCCATGGTTTACGCACAGGGCATCCAAACGATCGCTTACTCCCCAATCAAATCCCGTATTACCACCGAAGCACAATAACAGCCGAACATCACCGGCATATAAGAAATGGTTCCGGCAGTGGATTTTTTATTCGTTTCCGAGTCATGAAAAATTACAGATGATTTTAGCGGCGGTTCTGTTGAAAAAACAGCTTTAAAACCTGTGGTCAGCCCGAGCCTCCGGAGCCGTTTCCGGATGTCGAACGCAAAGGTACAGGTATGGGTTTCTGAAATATCGGCCACACAGATTTTCGACGGGTCGAGCCGGGCCCCGGCGCCCATGGCGCTCACCACCTTAAGATTCAGCCTTACGGCATTTAACAACATGTAAGCCTTTGGTGACAAGGTGTCTATGGCATCAACCACATAATCATACTTTTGCTCCAGCAGCTCGATCATCGGGTCTTCCTTCAGAAACTTGTCCACCAGAATCAGTTGAATTTCGGGATTGATGTCGCGCAAACGGGCTGCCAGCACTTCGGTTTTTTTTGTTCCATCGGTGCTGTGCATCGCGATAAGTTGTCGGTTACGGTTCGACGGCTGAATCACATCGGCATCGGCTATGGTAAGTTTCCCGATCCCTGCACGGCAAAGCATTTCAGCGGCAGCGCTGCCAACACCGCCAAGTCCCAAAACCAGCACATGGGCGTGGTGCAGTTTTTCAAGCTTTACTTTTCCTATTAAAAGTTCTGTGCGTTCAAGCCAGTTGTCATCGGTTTTCATGCTATACAGCGCTTAAGCGTGTAATGCCGTTTTCAATGCGCGCGATCGTTTCTTCCCTGCCGATCAGCTCAATGATGACAAATAGGTCCGGCCCTTTGGAAGCGCCTACCAGCAACAGTCGAAACGCGTTCATCACCTGTCCGAGGCTGTATTGCTTTTCGGTGATATGATCCATGACCTGTTGTTTGAGGTGTTCAGCCAAAAAAGGTTCGGCGTTTTTCAGTATCGGAATAATTTCCGACATGATGGAAGCAGAGTCGCCTTTCCAGCGGTCTTTCACCGATTTGGCGTCGTATTCAGCCGGAGCCGTGAAAAAATAGGAAGCCTGATCCCAGAGCTCATGCGAAAATGTGATCCGCTCTTTGACCAGGGAACAAATTTGGGCCGCAAAAGCCGGTGTGGTTTTAATGTTTTTTGATTCAAGAACGGGCATGAACAATGCAGCAAGTTCTTCATCCGATTTCATCTGTATATACTGATGGTTGAACCATTTTGCTTTTTCAGGGCTGAACTTGGAACCGGATTTTCCCACGCGTTCCAGCGAAAAAGATTCGATGAGCTCGTCCATGGTAAAAATTTCCTGTTCCGTGCCGGGGTTCCATCCCAATAAAGCCAGCATATTGATGAACGCTTCCGGGATATAATCCGATTCGCGGTATCCTGAAGAAATTTCACCGCTTTTAGGATCGGTCCACCGGAGCGGAAAGACCGGAAACCCGAGCCTGTCGCCGTCGCGCTTGCTGAGTTTGCCGTTTCCGTCGGGTTTTAGCAATAAGGGTAAATGGGCAAACTGCGGCATTTCGTTTTCCCAGCCGAGATAACGGTAAAGCAAAATATGCAAAGGGGCGGAGGGAAGCCATTCTTCACCGCGGATCACATGGGAAATTTTCATTAAATGATCGTCCACCACGTTGGCAAGATGGTATGTAGGCAAACCGTCAGACTTGAAGATGACCTTATCATCAAGCAGGGAAGAATCGAAAATTACTTCGCCGCGGATCAGGTCGTTGATGGTAATTTTTTCGTTTTCGGGTATTTTTAACCTTATTACATAAGGCGCCCCGGATTCAAGCAACTCCTTAACTTTTGCTTCAGGAAGTGTAAGTGCGTTGTTTAGCTGCATACGGTTTTTCTGATCGTACTGGAACGTCTTTTTTTCTGCTTCATGGCTTTTTCTGAGTGCGTCCAGCTCTTCGGCGGTGTCAAAGGCATAATAGGCAAAATTCTTTTCAATCAAATTCAACGCGAATTCTTTATAAATCCCTTTGCGTTCTGATTGACGGTAAGGAGCATGCGGGCCGCCCACACCAACGCCTTCGTTGTAGTTTATGCCGCACCATCTGAGGGATTCCACGATATATTCTTCGGCGCCGCCGACCAAACGTACCTGATCGGTATCTTCGATACGCAGTATCATATCTCCGTGGTGTTTTTTAGCAAAAAGATAGTTGTATAAGGCTGTGCGGACACCACCAATATGTAAAGGCCCTGTGGGACTGGGCGCAAAACGGACTCTGACGCGGTTTGTCATTTTTTATTTTTCAGCAAAATTATGGTATTTTGACCAAGTAAGATTATTAAATAAAAAAATGTAAAAAAATTTTATATAAAATTGTGATAAAAGAAAAAAAAATTATTATAAATTTGTAGAAATTAACCATAAACCGCAAATGAGAAAAATTTATTCTGTTCTAGTTGTAATCGGGCTTGTTTTGTTTTTTGTTGATGCCGGCAACGCCCAGATAAGCCAGGGTGGTAACCCCTTAAGCTTTAACACGGAAAATGCCGCGATACTGGCTGCCAATGTTCCTACAGCAGTGATGCCATTTGTAGATGTAGCAGCATTACAGGCAGAAGATCTGGTGATGGATAAAATTAAAGAAATTCCCTGGCGTTTTGGACAAAACCTTGACGTAATCCTGAACCCGTCGAACAGCGGGATAAACGAAGTGCTACCCAACGGTGATAAATTGTGGAGGCTTCGCATTTTTTCGCAGGGAGCTACCTCGATCAATCTTACTTTTGATAATTATCTGTTGCCTCCCGGCGCCAAATTATTCATCTATAACGATGATCATAGCGATGTTATAGGCGCGTTTACCGACTTCAATAATCAGCAAGACAGAATGTTTGCCACGACACTTGTAAAAGGGTGCGCGATAACCCTGGAATATTATGAACCGGCCGACGCAGCATTTTCAGGAGAACTGAATCTTTCGCGGGTAACTCACGGTTACCGGGGCATAAAAGAATATTTAAAAGATTTTGGCACGGCAGGCACCTGTCAGGTTAATGTACATTGTGCTACCGGCACAGGATGGGAAGATCAGATTAAATCGGTTTGTATGCTGGTGGTTAGTGGATCTGGTTTTTGCACAGGCGCCTTGGTTAATAATACCGCAAATGACGGAACCCCTTATGTATTAACAGCCAACCATTGTTATAGTGATCCTTCAACCTGGGTGTTTTGGTTTAATTGGGAAGCGCCAACATGCACACAACCAACATCTTCACCATCATATAATTCGATTTCCGGGGCAACGCTTAAAGCTAAAAATGCCGGCTCCGATTTTTGCCTTGTACAAATGAATTCCACGCCACCGACCAGCTATAATGTTATTTATACCGGATGGGACCGGACCGGAGTTGCGCCAACTTCGGGTATGGCTATTCATCATCCGGATTGTGATATAAAGAAAATTTCGCCGTGCAGTGCGATGACAGCCTCAACTTATAGTTCAGCATCCTGCTGGAAAACTCCCTGGTCAACTACGGCATGCACAGAGCCGGGCTCTTCAGGGTCGCCGATTTTTGATCAGAATAAACGCCTCGTGGGACAATTGTATGGAGGGCCGTCTTATTGCGGGGCATCAGCAGCAAACATGAATGATTATTACGGGCGTTTTGATGTTTCATGGACCGGAGGCGGAACTAGTTCTACACGTTTAAGTAACTGGCTGGATCCTTCATCAACGGGACTTACCGTTTTGGATTTGTTTAATCCTAACGGCGCTGCAGCCCCTACCGTTAATTTTGTTGCCAATGTTACCACAAGTTGTGTCGGAAGCATTACATTTACCGACCAATCAACCAACACCCCGACCAGCTGGCTTTGGACTTTTGGCGATGGAGCAACCTCAACCGCGCAAAATCCAACGCATGACTATGCTACAAACGGAACCTATACGGTTATCTTACAAGCAACAAATATAATAGGACCGGGTTCTTTGACAAAAACAAATTATATAACCATCAACAAGCCGGCGGGCCCTGTAGGAACGGGCGCTACTGTTTGTAATCCTTCAACAGCCACCTTGTCGGCCACCGGCAGCGGTACGATTAAGTGGTATAGCTCATTAGCAAGTTCCACCGCGCTCTACACCGGGAACCCATACACGACAACGTCTTTGTCAAGTACCACCACCTATTATGCTGAAGATAATGTTACAGGCGCTGCAACACATGTTGGGAAAATTGATACGGTAGGTGGCGGAGGCATGTATACATCGGCCTACGTCCACTATGATGTTTTTAACACGTATATCCCGCTTGTGTTACAAACGGTTAAAATTTACGCAAATGCAGCTCAGACCGGAAAAGTAATTTCCTTAATGGACCACACAGGGGCAACACTTGCATCAGCCACAGTAAACCTTGTCGCCGGTATAAATACCGTGACACTTAATTTTACGCTGCCTGTGGATACCGGATTGCGTTTAGTTGGGCCTTTGTCTCCCGGTTGGTACAGAAACAGCAATGGCGTTGTATATCCTATTACCACCCCCGGAAAAATTTCTTTTATCAGAAGTAGCGCGGGCCCGGCTGCCAGTAATCCTTATTATTATTATTTCTATGATTGGGTTGTAAAAGAAAGTGATTGTATCAGCACCAGGACCGCTGTAACAGCAACTGTTGTAAGTTGTACCGGAACAGAAGAAATGGAAAGCACTCAAATGCTTGTGTCTCCCAACCCCGTCAACAATATTCTGAATATCGACTTTTCGAGGATGGACGCCGCTTCTGTACAGATTGAAATATTTGATTTGCTTGGGCAGCGTGTTTTTAATCAAAGCATAGCAAACCCTGCAGCGAACTTCCGTAAGTCTTTAGACGTAAGCAATTTATTGAATGGAATTTATTTTATCAGGATCAATACGGGTCAGGTTCAGAAAACGTATAAATTTCAGAAAATTTAAATTTCAGTAATTTATGTAATTTTAAAAATGCCTTGTTTTTCAAGGCATTTTTTTTTGACCAGCATGACTGATTTATTGCATGCACAACTAGGAAACTGTGTTCTTTTTAAATCATCTATGATAAGATTATCAAGGCTATACAACCATTACTGGTATTTATGTGTCTTTATGATACAAGAAACTAATTAGAAACTGCCGTTAACTTTTTAAAATATGCCTTTAACTGATTGATAAACATTTAAGCAAATTATGCACGGTACTTTTACGTTAATATCAAATCAAAAAGAAAGGAACCCAATGGAAACAATTAAAAATAACCCGACCATGAAAACAGCAAAAACCTACATTCTTTGGATTATTTTTGCTGCCTGGATGCTTGCAATACTGGCATTGGTAACCATTTTAGATAAACTCTAAAATAATAATTCAAAGTTAAAAACAAGCGAAAATAAAGCATCAACCACCCCGTTTGGGGTGGTTTTTTATTTTAATTTTGTACAAAACTAAGGCATGGCGGATAACGATTTTATTAAAGCACTCGAGTCAAATAATATTGATCTCATGGCGACAATTCCGAAGAGCGACCTGCACAATCATGCAGAACTGGGAAGCCGCATCGAAGTATTGGAACAATGGTACGGAAAAAAAATCCCCAGAGCGCCCCGTAAAATGAAGGCCTTTATTGATTTTGAAGCATACCTTGAGAATGCTTTTGATGAAATTCTGAAACTCGATGGCTTCTTTGAACAGAACAAAACAGCTACGTTTCAGCAGGCAAAAAATGACGGCATTCGTGTGTTGCAGATAAGTATCGACAGCCGTTTTTATAAAATTCACGATGCTACAGGTGCAGGTATCAGCGAAATAGTTGAAAAGGTTCACAAAAAGATTGCCCCGGAAATTTTGTTTGTTCCTCAACTTGGCCTTGACCGTAAACACCATCTGAAACAGTTGCTTTATGAAGCTGAATTGCTGCTTGAGACGGGGCATTTCCAGTCGGTTGATTTATATGGAGACGAACTGTTTGGCGATGTTAAAAATTTTATTCCCTTTTACCGTAAGGCAAAAAGCAAAGGGCTCGTATTAACGGCACATGCCGGTGAGTATGGCACTGCAGAATCAGTAAGAAAAACTGTTGAACTGCTGGAACTGGATCAGGTTCAGCATGGCATTGCTGCCTCAGATTCGGAAGAAGTGATGCGATGGCTTGCGGATAACAACATTATTCTAAATGTTTGCCCCACGAGCAATGTGATGCTTTGCAGGGCCGAATCCATAGCAAAACATCCGATACGGAAACTTTACGACCATGGTATAAAGGTTACCATTAACACCGATGATCTTATGGTGTTCAACCAATCCGTGAGTGAAGAATATTTTAATCTTTACAGGGCAAAAGTGTTTGATGGTGAAGATCTTGACAAGATAAGACAAAACGGATTACATGCATTTGCAGCGCGATAAGCGGTAGTTTTTTTCAACAAGTTCTTTAAAATTTAATTAAAGGGTATATCTTTGCTTATCTAAAGTAAAAAAAATGAAATTTGGAGTTGTAATATTTCCCGGATCGAACTGCGACCACGATCTGTTATATGTTTTGAAAAAGATTCTGAAACAGGATGTTGTCGCTCTGTGGCATAAAGATAAAAATCTGCAGAAATGTGATTTTATTTTTCTTCCCGGCGGTTTTTCTTATGGCGATTATCTTCGCTCAGGAGCCATTGCACGGTTTTCGCCTATCATGGAAAAAGTGATCGATTATGCAAACAAAGGCGGTTACCTGATGGGAATCTGTAACGGATTTCAGATTCTTTGTGAGGCAAAATTGCTCCCGGGCGCATTGCTGCACAACAACAACCAGAAGTTCATCTGTAAAAATGTTTTAATAAAACCGGTATCGAAAAAAGCAGCTCCCGTAAAATACCTTGATCCTAAAATCGCCCTGAAAATACCCGTTGCCCACGCCGAAGGAAGGTATTATGCTGATAAAAAAACGATAAAACAATTATACGATAACGATCAGATACTTTTTAAATATTGTGATGCCACAGGTAACATTACCGAAGAGTCAAATCCAAACGGCTCCATTGATAATATTGCCGGCATATGCAATGTTAACAGGAATGTATTCGGCATGATGCCGCACCCCGAACGTGCCTGCGACACCGAACTTGCTAGTACCGACGGAATGTTTATCATGGATTCACTGCTGAGAACCCTGTCCAAAAAGTAAACGGTCTTGAAAAAAGTCTTGTTTGTTGTTGCTCATCGGCCCGGCCGGTCTCCCGGGCAACGGTTCCGGTTTGAACAATACCTCGATTATCTTGCGGAAAAGGGCTTTTCCTGTGATTTTTCTTTTCTGCTCAATGAAAAAGACGATACGGTTTTTTACAGCAATGGGTTTTATTTCAGGAAATTCCTGATACTGTTAAAAAGTATCAGCCAGCGGTTTAAAGATATAAAGAGAGCCCGGGATTATGATATCGTCTTTATTTATCGTGAAGCCGTCATGTTTGGGAGCACGTTTTTTGAGAAAAAATTTAAAAAAAGCGGGGCGAAAATTATTCTTGATTTTGATGATGCCATTTGGCTGATGGACGTTTCGGAGGGCAACAAAAAACTCAGGTGGTTAAAGCGGCCTTCTAAAACTGCTGACATTTTACGAATTTCAGACATGGCTTTTGTCGGTAACAGCTATCTGGCAAAATACGCGGAACAATATAACGGCAATGTAAAAATCATTCCGACTACGCTGGATACCGAAAAGACCATAGCGTTAAAAAAAGAATCAGGCGGAAAGATCTGTATAGGCTGGACCGGCTCTAACACCACCTTAAAACATTTTGACCTGGCGATTCCCTTTTTGAAAAAAATTCAGGAAAAATATCCGGAAAAAATTAAGATTAAACTTATTTCAAATGTGAATCATGCCGAGGGATTAGACATTTCTTTCTGTAAATGGAGCAAAGAAAAAGAAGTTGAGGATTTGTCTGAATTTGATATCGGGATCATGCCGCTTCCCGATGATGACTGGGCACGGGGCAAATGCGGGTTCAAGGGCTTGCAGTACATGGCGCTCGGGATCCCTGCCGTAATGTCACCGGTAGGAGTGAACACCGAAATTATTGCGGATGGTGAAAACGGTTTTCTCGCCGGGAACGAAGCCGAATGGATTGAAAAATTATCACAACTTATAGAGTCGCCGGAATTGAGAAAAAAAATCGGAGAGAAAGGACGCAAAACGGTAGAGGAAAAATACTCGTTTAATGCCTGGAAAGACGAATATGTGAGGTTTTTTGAAGAATTAGTAACGATTACCAATATTTAGCAAAATAGAGAAGAGTATCTAACTCTTAAAATATCAATTGGTTTAAAAATAGTTAAAGATTTTCCATACTTTTTTGCTTGTCCAAAAAAGTAAGCAAAAAAAGACCTCCTGGCGAATGCTTCCACCCGCTCTCATAAAACATTGAAAATCTAAGCAAAGTTGTCCCGACTCCGCTGTGCGGAGTGCGGGAAACACCTATGGTGACTTTGCAGATTTTCAAATGTTTTATGATTCACGCCAACGCTGGCCCGCACGCCAGGAATTTCCAGCGCGCCTAATATCAGCAAACATATCCCTTAAAACGGATTTGTTTCATAGTCCACTAAGGCCGGTAGCCGATTGTCTGATGGGCTTTAACAACTACTCTATCAGTATAATTCCCCGAAAAGATCACTCGTAATAGTAAATACGTTTTACCCGGCCCGAAACAGAGGTCAGGATTTCGTAAGGAATAGTGTCAAGTTTGCAGGCCAGGTCTTTGATAGTGGCCGGATCGTTAAAAACATACACAGGGTCACCTTCTTTTGCCTCGATATCGGTGATATCAAGCATACACATATCCATACACACATTGCCGATGATCGGCGCTTTAAAGCCGTTTACAATCAGCGATCCGTTTCCGTTTCCAAGCCTGCGGTTCAGCCCGTCGGCATAGCCTATAGGAACAATAGCGATTTTTGCATTTTTTTTGGCGGTCCATTTTCTGCCATAGCCCACACTATCTGATTTTGAAACGGTTTTGATCTGCGAAATGATGGTGCGCAGCGTGCTGACATTTTGCAGGTTTTGCTGTTCTTCTTCATAAAAAGAAATACCGTACAGGCCGATTCCAAGCCGTACCATGTCGAAATGAGCGTCAGGAAAACGTGAAATTCCCGCAGAATTTAACACGTGAACCAGAAACGGTTCTGAAATTTCTTGTTTTAGCCGGTCACAAACACCGGCGAGCGCTTTTACTTGCTGTTTTGAAAAATCATCCTCGTTTTTGTTTTCGCTGGCTGCAAGATGTGTAAAAACCGATTTGATTAATATTGAGCTGTTTTGCTTCAAAATACTGATCAACTCATCGATTTCTTCCGGTAAAAAGCCAAGCCGGTGCATACCTGTGTCAATCTTTATATGGATGGGTAATTTTTCATTTCCTTTGTTTTCGTATGCGTTGATGGATTCAATAAGCAGGCGGAGCGTCCTGAAATTATAAATTTCCGGTTCAAGGTTATATTTACTTAACAGATCGTAACTTTCCTCTTCAGGATTCATGACCATAATGGGCGTCGAAATCTGTGCCTTACGCAATTCAATGCCTTCGTCGGCATACGCAACAGCCAGGTAATCAATATTATGGTACTGCAACACATTTGCAATTTCATACCCGCCGCTGCCGTATGAAAGCGCTTTCACCATGGCCATAATCTTAGTGCCTTTTTTCATTTTGTTCTGATAGTAATTCAGGTTGTGAACCAAGGCATTCAGGTTAATTTCAAGCACCGTTTCATGCGATTTTTGCTGGAGCATGCGGCTTATCTGTTCAAAGATATAAATACGCGCACCTTTAATCAGGATCGTTTCATTGTGAAATGCAGAACCCGGGACTTTTTCCAAAAAGGCATCTGTAGTCTCATAGAACGATTTGTTGATTGGGAAAAGTTTTTCGTGCCGGGATATAGAAGGTCCGATACCGATTATACGGCTTACACCCTTTGAAACGAGCAAACTGGCGATCTCGGCATACAGTTCGTCATCAGATAATGAACTCTGGAGGATATCAGACAATATCACCGTTTTATTCTGATGCTGATTTTGCTGGCTCATAAAATCAAGTGCGATGACCAATGAGTTCAGGTCGGAACTGTAACTGTCATTTATTATTGAACAATTGTTGATGCCGGCCTTTAGTTCGAGTCGCATGGCTACAGCCACCAGCGTTGACATTCTTTCGGTAATAATGGTGTTTGAATATCCGAGGTAAAGCATTAACGCCCAACAATGTATGGCGTTTTCTATGGATGCGTCATCGGTAAAAGGAATAGTAATAGCAATTTCGTTGGATTTATAAGTCGCGGTGATGACGCTCTGGTTTTGTTTTTTACCAACCGATATTATGTTTAGATCGGCCTTATGCTTATAGCCCCAGGTAAAGAAACTGTTTTTCTGGAAGATGCCTGATTTGATGATACGGTCCTGGATGTCAAAATTATCGGAACAATAGATCAGTGTTTCTGTTTTTGTAAAAAGATTCAGTTTTTCTCCCACTTTTTGCCTGATATCTATGAAATTTTTCTCGTGGGCAGTCCCGATATTCGTAAATATTCCGATAGTAGGGTTGATAATAGGTTGAAGAATTTTCATTTCTTCCGGCTCAGAAATACCGGCTTCAAATATTGCCAGTTCGTGCTCAGGCTGCATCTGCCAAACCGAAAGCGGAACACCGATCTGCGAGTTGTAACTTTTGGGGCTGCGGACAATATTTTTATCCGGTGAAAGCAGCTGAAAAAGCCATTCTTTTATGATGGTTTTTCCGTTACTTCCCGTGATTCCTATCACAGGTATTGAAAATTGCCTGCGATGGTGGGATGCAAGAGCCTGTAACGCCACCAGGGTGTCTTTTACGAGAATAAAGTTTGCATTTACGAAGTTCTCATAGTTGTTGGGAAGCGCCGATACAACAAAATTGCGAACACCTTTTTCGTATAAGTCGGGTATGTAATTGTGCCCGTTGTTTTTTCTGGTTACCAAGGCAAAAAACAAAGAATTTTCGACCGAAACGATTTTCCTGCTGTCAATTAACAGGTACTTGATAAGATTGTCGGATGCGTTGTTTTCACTCAGGCTGCCGTTGACAATAGCGGCTATTTCTGAAATAGTATAGGAAGACATGGATAGTGCTGGTATTAGTTATCTTTACCCGAATCATCATCGGATTGTTTATGAGTTGATATTTTAAGTGGATTAGCAGTCAAGGTGTCAAAATTGTTACGGTGGTTGAAAATATCGCAGGCCAGATATACAGCATTACGAAACGATTCTGGTGAAGCAAGATTTTTTCCGGCGATATCATAAGCGGTCCCATGTGCCGGAGAAGTCCTCACGATAGAAAGCCCCGCGGTATAATTTACACCTTCATCGAAGGCGATGATTTTAAATGCGATCATACCCTGGTCGTGATACATAGCCAGCACACCGTCGAACTTGCGGTGTTTCAGGGATCCGAAAAATCCATCGGGAGGATAGGGGCCATAACAAAGAATGTTTTCTGCCTGTGCTTTTTTCATGGCAGGAATGATCACACGGGTTTCCTCGTCACCGATAACGCCTTCATCGCCTGAATGCGGGTTTAATCCCAGCAAGGCAATTTTAGGCCTGCTGATACCAAAATCGCGGATCAGCGAATTGTTCATAACGACCAGTTTTCGAAGAATAAGCTCTTCGGTGAGTTTTTCAGAAACACTTTTTATGGGTATATGGCCGGTCACAAATCCGATACGTAAATCACGGGCGACCATCATCATAAGGAAATTTGACGAACCAAAACGTTCCGCCAGGTATTCGGTATGCCCTTTAAATGCAAATGTACCAGACTGAATATTCTTTTTATTAATAGGAGCCGTAACAAGAACGTCGATATGCTTGTTTTTCAGGTCGTTGGTAGCCATGTCAAGTGCGGTTAGCGAAAGCTTACCTGCAATTTCGGTTGATTCGCCAATGTCAATCTTAACTTCCTGTTCGGTGACGTTCACAATATTCTGACGCTTGGAACTTGCAAATTCGGCTTTCTTAACCAGATTAAAATTAAAATCATTAATGTTCAACGCTTTGCGGTGATAAGATGCTATTTTAGAAGAACCATAAACCACGGGAGTGCATATTTCAAGCATTCGGGGCTCCATGAGGGTTTTAATAATAATTTCGTAGCCGATACCATTAAAATCGCCATGGGTTATGCCAACCACCACCTTGTGTTCTTTATCATTTTCTTTTATGTTTGCCATATCAGATAGTTTTTACAAAGATACTTATAAAAAAACATTTAAGAAATCGGGAACCGGATAATAAATGTCCCAACTCAAACTACTAAAAACATAGAAAAATTATCCTTCCCAGAAAATATTTTCAGGAATATGGGAAATAATTTTTTTGGAAAGCCCGTATTCAAACAAGAAATTAATAGCATCTCTTCCTTTACTGCCAAGGCTTTTACTGTATTCATTCACGTAGAGGTCCACGTGCTTTTTTATGACTTCGTCATCCACTTCAACAGAATGTTCCCTGATGAACTCTTTTGAGGATTCGGGGTTTTGGAAGGCAAAGTCGACGCTTGCCTTTAATATCCGGCTTAATTTTGCTTTCAGGGCGTCCGGCATGTCTCTCCGGACCACAATTCCTCCAAGCGGGATCGGGAAGCCGGTTTTTTGCTCCCAGACTTCACCCAGGTCGCAAAGTTTAACAAGCCCTTTCTCAAGATAGGTAAATCGTGTTTCATGAATGATCACCCCTGCTTCCACGATATCTTTTAAAATCTTGTTTTCGATTTTATTAAAAATAATTTCGTGAAGGTTTGTAGCTTCGGGATATGCATAATTCAATAACAAGGCCGCCGTTGTGTATTTTCCGGGTATGGCAATCGACAGATCGTTGATTTCGGCATCGGAATAGTTTTTTTTACTGATCAGCAGCGGGCCACAATTAGTTCCGAGAGCGCTGCCTGCATCGAGAAGCTGATATTTTTCCGCGATGTGTAAAAAAGCATGGAAACTAACTTTCGTCATGTCGAGGTCTTCATCAAAAGCCCTCTGATTAAGCTGTTCGATATCTTCGGCGTCACAAATAAAATCGATACCCCCGGTGTCAATTTTCTTATTTAAAAGGGCGTCAAAAATGAACGTATCGTTAGGGCAGGGCGAAAAACCGAGTTTTATGATGTAGGACATATAAAGGCAGATTTCAGAAGTTATTCCGCCGCGGCGGATCAGAATTTAAATTTTTTGCAAAAGTATTGGTAAAAATGGAATATAATGAAAATATCTTAGAATTTTCAGAAAGCTTTTATGATCTCGAGTAAATGCTTGTTCAGGTATGCAATAGCGAAAGGGATATCCCAGTTATTCAGGTTGCGGGGTTCAATATAATTCGAGATGGTACGCAGCTGGAAACAGGGAAGCCCCTTTTTCAGGCAGCCGTATAAAAATGCCGCCCCTTCCATACTTTCAACATCGGGAGCAAAAATTTTTTTAACTTTTTCTATGCGGTCAGCCTCGCCGTTTATGGTATTTACCGTGATTCCCTTTACTTTTTGTAAAGTATTAATAATGGAATTATTTCTGGTATTATCGTTTAGAATTTCACCTTTTTTATTGATGAATTTTTCTGACGTTTCGTTTGCAAAATCCAGCTCAACCAGCGGAACAAATTTGTTGCCGTAATCAGCGCCCAGTTCTGCAAAACAGTCTGAAGTAACATTGACCAGTTGGCCGATAGGCAGATCTTTGCTGAAACTTCCTGCAATACCGGCATTGAGAGCGATGTCAAAATCTTCTTTTTGAATACCGCCCAAATGATATGCGGTTGCCACCATTCCCACACCGGTTATTAAAAGTGTGACGGCATGCCCGGCATAAACTGTAGTATAACTTTTTTCAGTTTTAGTTAGCGGAATTTTAAGTGCGTTGACAAGCGGCTGAACCTCGGCAAGTGTGGCTGATACAATTAAAATATTCATTTTAAGATTATTTAGTCACGGGGTGACTGCCATATTTTAACTTAAAACAAAATTAAAATATTAAGTCACCCCATGACTTGCAGAACAATTATTTTTTGATGTTCGGCAACTGTAAGCCGTAGCCCTTCTTTTTGTCTTCGGCTTTTAGCAGAAAAGCAAAAATAATTGCTAAAATTCCAATCGACATAAATAAATACATTGGAATTGTATAATCATATTTTTGAACACCATCTATAACTTCTGTTTTGCAATATTTTTCAAGAATAAATCCGATAGTAGTAGGCAATATTAATAATGCCACAAGATTTTGTAACCAAAATGTAACAGCGTAAGCTGTTCCTAATTGTTTGTCAGGAATAATTTTGGGAAATGATGGCCACATGGCACAAGGCACAAGGGAGAATCCTACACCAATCATCATAACGGTAGTAACTGCCATAAACCACTTAAGTCCTATACTAGAATCCATGGTAACGAATGGAAGTTTGAACATCATGTGTGCAAAAAACACAATAAAAGCACCTATTATCATTATTGTTGCTCCCTTCCCTTTGCGGTCGTATATTCCACCAAAAATTGGTGTAAATAAAATACAGCCAAATGTCAACAAACTAGCAATAAATCCTCCGGTTTTATCATCAAATCCATAACTGTTATTGAGAAGGTTTGTAGCATATTTTAGAAATGGGAATACTGTTGAATAAAACAATACACATAAGATAGAAATGTACCACCAAGCCTTATTCTTTACAATGCTTAAAATGTCCTTAATGCGAAACTCGTCTTCAGAACTTCCAGAATTATTAACTTCAATTGATTTGTCAAGTTTTTTGTCCATTATGCAAAATATGAGAAACATAATCAAACCAAAGGATAGCATAATTAAACTTGTAAATACAGGGGAAGACAATTTTCCTGTAAGTCCATAAATATATAAAGGTGCTGATAATGCCAAAGTGGTACCTAACCGAGCTAAAGATAATTGGAGACCCATAGCTAAAGCCATTGATTTTCCTTTGTACCATTTTACTATAATTTTTGAAGTTGTGATTCCTGCGATTTCAATACCAACACCAAAAATAGCATAACCTATGGAGGCTATCCAAACCTGCACTTTAAAAGTACCAAACAGAAAACTCCAAGATTTTCCGTCAAGGATATGTGTAGTTATTGACCAATATATTAATAATGTGCCAATGGCCATTAAAATGATTGCCATAATTCCAGTAAAACGAACCCCTTTCTTATCAAGAATAATCCCACCAAAAATTAGAAAGAATAGGAATACATTAAACCAAGCATAAGCACCGTTAAATAATCCAAACTCTGAGGCATTCCATGAAAAGATACTTGCAAGTTTTTCCTGAAGTGGCGACATAACATCGGCAATAAAATAACCTGCAAACATGGCAACTGAAACACAAAATAGAACAAACCACCTTGCTTTTTTTGAATCACTGAGGATTCGTTGAACTTTTTCTGTCATAAAATTAATTTTAGTGTGCAAAAATAGTTTTTTGTATTTAACAATTTGCCCGGAAGTAAAATAAAATCTGTTATTTTGTAATTTCACCAACAATATGGCAATAAAAGAGAAAAATAGTCTGATAACAATTCTTGGCCCTACTGCATGCGGAAAAACTTTGTTGGCGGTGGCTTTAGCAGAAAAGATCGATGGGGAAATCATCAGCGCCGACTCACGTCAGGTGTATCGCGGTATGACCATCGGAACAGGAAAGGACCTTGATGATTATGTGATTAACGGGCGCAAAATTCCTTTTCACCTGATAGATATTGCCGAAGCGGGAGAGGAGTATAATCTGTTCCGTTTCATGTCGGATTTTAATAATGCGTATAACGAAATTGTTGAACGTAAAAAAGTCCCGATAATTTGTGGAGGTACAGGCATGTATATCGAAGCGGTACTGAAAAATTATTTGGTCCCCGATGTTCCTGTGAACGAAGAATTTCGCAGCACACTTGAAAACAAAACGGATGCGGAACTGATCACCATACTGGAATCATTCAAAAGCCTTCATAACGATACCGATACCGAAAACCGCCGCCGCCTGATCCGGGCCATTGAAATAGCTCATTTTTCTGCGGAGAAGAAGATCTCGCAGGAAACAAGATTTGTTGGCGAAAACTTTGTGTTCGGAGTTCAGATGCCAAGGGATGTTGTGAGAAAAAGAATTACCGAACGCTTGTATAAAAGACTGAACGAAGGCATGATAGCAGAAGTACAAGCGCTGCTCGACTCCGGTGTGAGCGCCAGCCGGCTCATTCGGTACGGGCTTGAGTATAAATATATCACGCAGTATTTATTGAAAGAATATTCGTACCACGAAATGGTACGTTTGCTGAATATTGCCATTCACCAGTTTTCGAAACGCCAGATGACCTGGTTCCGGGGCATGGAGCGCCGGGGTTTGGAAATAAACTGGATAGACGGTATGCTGCCTTTGGAAGAAAAAATTGAACAAATTCAAACTTTTATTGCCGGTAGCATAATTACCAGCGGCTGAACCCTGGATGCTGCCTGTTATAGCCGAAGGGATTATAAGAATTATAACCCTGCTGACATCCGCCCAAATAATTGTCCTGATAAAAAGGGGAACAGCCGTTGGTGTTCCGGTCTGAAACGGTGAGTTGGGCACCAATGGTTAAATTTTCGGTGATCTTGTATTCCGCCCCGACCATAATACCATAGTTATCCAAAGTTCTTTTCTGAGTATTCAGATCGGAAGTTTGTGGTTTGTTCAGGTCAAAAGTTTTGTACACAGCTCCGGAAATAATTAATTTTTCAGATACAAGGTAGTTTCCTCTTGCAAACAATGATAAATAAGAAGGGTTGCTGCCCAAACCCTGCAATTCATTGGAATAGTTATTACTAAATCCTTGTATATAACTTGCGCCAACATCAATGCGGAACCGCGGTGTAACACGGTAATTTAAAAAAGGGGCAACATACGTGTATGTTCCGAATCCTGATTTTGAACCGCTCACCCCAACGCCCATTTCCATAGAAAAGCCGAGTCGTTTATAATTCAGCAAGGATGTATTTTTTTTGAAGTCCGGCTTATCGGAAGCCGATGAAGAATCGGTTTGAATACCTGTTTGTGCAGCCGCCACTCCTGAAATCAGAAACGAAAAAAACAAAATGAAAAAAAATAGTCTGTATTGTTTCATGGATTCTTTTTTCTGATTAGCGTTAATAAAACTGTTTTTTGTTGTAATTATTTTATACAAAGTTACATAAAATTCATAAATGCAGAAAATCATTAAAATCCCGCTGCCTTTTGGCTTCATAAACCATCACCGCGACGGAATTTGAAACATTGAGTGAATCAATGGTGCCGAGCATGGGAATTTTTATGATGCGGTCTGCTGCTTCCCGCCATTTAGTTGTGAGTCCTGTTGCTTCGGTCCCGAAAACAATTGCTGAAGGTACGGAAAAATCAGCTTCGTGGTAAAACTTTTCAGTTTGAAGTGCCGCAGCATAAATGGTGATGTTGTTTTTTTTCAGCCAGCTTACAGCCTCATCTGATGAACAGGCAATGACTTTCTGCGTAAACACACAACCGATGCCCGACCGGATAACATTGGGGTTGAAAATATCGGTTTCAGGATCGCAGATAATCAACAGGTCGACACCCGCGGCATCGCAGGTTCTCAGAACTGCCCCCAGGTTTCCCGGTTTTTCTACTGTTTCGAGGATCACGATCAGCGGGACGGCGGGCAGTTTGACAGATTCAAGATCAAGGTAGCGGGAACGGCCCAAAAAAATGACACCTCCGCTGTCGTCGCGGTAAGCTACTTTTGCAAAAACTTCTTTTGTGATATAAAACAAATTTTCGGGTGGGCACGCTGCAATACAATCCTCCACAAGTTTTTTATTGACTGCAATTTCGGGGCATATAAAAACAGAATCAACTTCAATTTTCCCCGCCAGCGCCTGGCGGATTTCTTTTTCACCTTCCACTACCATCAGGCACTGGGCTTTACGTTCGGATTGCTTGCGCATCAGGAGTATAATGTTTTTTATCTTTTTGTTGCTGAGGCTGGTGATGGTTTCGGGAGCGGTATTCATGTTATTTAAATCTTAAGGCAAAAATAAACAAAAAAAGCAGGATGCCATTTAATTGTCGGGGGTGACCTGGAACAAAGAACTGAAGCGCACCGAAGGCGCTCCTTAGGAGCAGTAACCCCGACAATAATGTAAGCCGTACTCCGACTAGCTCGTTGTTGTTGATTTGCATCTCTTTGGGCTTTTAGTCGGAGCACGGCTACCAAATGGCCGTACCCCGACTAGCATATTATTTTTGCTGCTTTGCAATTCTTTTTTTGCGGGCTTTTTTAACAAAATGCCGTACAATGAAAAATGTTATAAGGCAAATCACCCACAAGGGCCACAGGTAAATCAGCACCAGAAAAAATGTAACCAGGCCGTGCCAGCCCCACGACAGCGCTTCTTTTAGTTTGTAGCCAAAACTCTCACTTTGAACCGGAATAATATTTCCTTGTTCATAAAAGGTCGCGTTGATTGTGCTGAGTTCAACCTTGTTGCTCAGGTATTTAAGCCTGCCTTCCAATGATTCGATCTCTTCCTGCAAGGTGCGGATATATTGCTGAACTTCCAGAATATCATTGATCGTATAGGCTTTTTTCAGGATGGTTTCATATTGAATCATGGCATCTTTTTTTGATTTCAGGCGTGCCGTTATATCAACGAATTCTTCAGTAACATCTTCAGAATTTATTTTTTTATAATCAACAAAAATCGCTTCTTTGAGGAGGTCGTCAACCAATGCGTCGAAATCTCCGGAACCAACCCTGATTACCATGGCATTTGTTGTACGGTATTCGTCGCCGGTTTGGTTTTCGGATGAAAGATAGCCGTTATGTTTTTTTATGATCCCGAGAATTTTTATGCGGGCAGTGTTGTATTTTTCTACTTTAAAACTGATATCAGCAGTTTTGATGATCTTTTGAGGGATTTTTTCCGGTTCAGCTAGTGCCTCTTTTTGTCCGGATATGCCTTTTTCGGATTCGTAATAAGTGCTTTTATCCTTTGAGGCGGCTCCGGACTGTTCTTCAACAGGAGATGTTTCTGTTGTTGAAGGTATGTCCATAAGGACCATCGCCTCATCCGTCGTCGTTTTTTCCGATTTGTTTCCGCAACTGTTGAACAGGAAGAAAGAAAAGAAAAATAATAAAAAAATGATACTGTTTTTCATGGCTTTTGGTTTTTTGGGTTAATAGTTTTTTTGGAATTGGCTGTTTAGATGCGTTTATTTTAAAAATCCATAATAAAAGTAAAAATTTTTCTATCTGAAAATCAATTGCTTTGTAAAATAATTAAAATTTTTCTTGACTTTTTATTTTTCTGTATTAACTTTGTGCCGCAAAGTACTTTTAAACACAAACAAAATGAGTCAGCAAAACGAACATTTGAAAAACCTTTCGGAGATCCGTTCCCTGATGGAGTCTTCAACAAAATTCCTTTCATTAAGCGGGTTGGCTGGTGTCTTTATCGGGATTTTTGCTTTATGCGGCGCATTGGCGGCCTATTTGTATTTGAGCCTTGATTTTTTCAGTGATAATTATTACATCCATCTGTCAAGTGGCAGGATGTTTAATTTCGGCAATATTGCATTTTTTGCAACGGATGCCATTATCGTCTTGTTGCTGGCGTTAACGGCCGGAACGATATTAACCATGCGCAAAGCACGGAAAAATGGCCTGGAGATCTGGAACAAAGCTGTAAAAAAATTCATAATAAACTTGTTTATTCCTTTGATAGCCGGAGGTTTGTTTTGCCTGGCGCTATTGTTTCATCATAATGTTTCGCTTATTGCGCCCGCCATGCTGGTGTTTTACGGAATTTCACTGGTCAGCGCCTCTGTTTTTACTTTTACAATGATAAGATATCTGGGATATTGTGAAATACTCCTCGGGCTTATTGCCTGTTTGTTTGTAGGTTATGGATTAATATTCTGGGCTTTGGGTTTTGGACTGCTTCATATTATTTACGGGATTGCGATGCGTTACAAATACGAAAGATGAGCGAAGATTTCGACATAAACAATCTTAATAAAACCTTCGAAAGCAGGATACGGCTTGGTATTATGTCCGTACTAAGCGTGAACGAAAACGTTGATTTTAATTCGCTGAAGAATTTACTGAATGTTACGGATGGCAACCTGGCCAGCCATATCAGCGCTCTGGAAAAAAGCGAATATATTATTGTAAGAAAAGAATTTGTCGGTAAAAAGCCACGGACAACCTACCGGATAACGGATGTCGGCCGTATTGCCTTTGCACAGCATTTGTCTTTTTTAGAGGAATTAATAAACAAAAATATAAGTAAATGAATTTTATTGAGGTTGTGCTTCAAAATTAAGTCCAATCGCAAAGTGAATTAAAACAAAAAAATAATTAACCAACAAAAAACCCGATAAAAATGAAAAAAAACGATGTGCTTCTTATCATATCAGTTGCTTTGTACAGCTGGTTTTTTTATCATCAGTCGCCCGGCATCAACATGTTGTTGTTTTCGGTGGCTTTGATTATCATGTTGCTGATCCGAAACAAATCGCTGGTTAAGGATACTTCGTGGTATGTGGCGGCAAGCGGCGCCATTGTGTCCGGGGTCTGTGTTATGCTTTACGGTACCTGGCTGGCATTTTCAGCGAATGTGGTTTCGCTGAGTTTGCTTTCGGCTCTGAGCATCAGCAGAAAATCATCAGTTATTCTGGCGGGAATTTATTCCGTTTATTCCTACCTGTCATCGATCGGGTTTATGATCGTTGATTTTATTGAACGAAGGACGCAGAAAAGCAATCCCGTGGGAAATAAATTCTGGATAAAATTATGTATTGGAGTCGGGATTTTTATTGTAATTATTGTTTTCTTTATATTGTATCGGCAGTCGAACCCATTGTTTAAAGACCTGACCGATAAGATCAACCTCGATTTTATTTCATGGCCGTGGGTACGTTTTACATTTTTAGGATTCCTGGTTTTATACGGGTTTTTCTACAGCAGAAATTTTCCGGGTGTCTATCGCTGGGATATTAATATTCCACAAAACATGAGTAGGGAAAAATATCTTGAGAGTGGCAATACACTGTTTAATAAGAAAGTCAATGAAAAGGGCGAACGGGTTTCGGGTGTTATACTTCTGGCGTTGCTGAATGTGATGTTGTTGGTAGTGAACGTGCTGGATGTAATTTATCTGTGGATCACCAAACAGTTGCCCGCAGGAATGACACTTTCAGATTACCTGCATCAGGGAACCACCACGCTGATCATTTCTATCATTTTTGCTATTCTGATTATATTGTTTTATTTCAGGGGCTATATTAATTTCTCTGAAAAGAATAAAAGCATTAAATGGCTGGCTTTTATATGGTTGTTACAAAATGTCTTTGTCCTGATTTCAACGGCATACCGTAATTTGCTATATGTCAGCGAGTACAATCTTACCTACAAGCGCCTTGGTATTTATATCTGGCTGACATTGACGCTGATTGGCTTAATTACTACGATTTATAAATTATACAGGAAAAAAACAAATTTGTACCTGTTTAAAGCCAATGGCTGGGCATTTTTCATATTTTTCATTTTATTTGCCTGTTTTAACTGGGATTCCATCATAACAAAATTCAATATTCAGAACTCAAAGAGTGTGGATAAAAACTACCTGGTTGAGTTAACCTCCCCGGCCACACTTCCCGACCTGCTTATGTTACCGGCCGATGAAAAAGATTTTCAAAAAAATCAGGATGAAGAACCTGAGTATTACAACGACCGTAATTATCACGACAAGCTTTTTTACAGAGGGAACTATACGGCAAAACTGCACAAGCGCCTGTTTGATTTTCTGAACAACCGCGAAAGTGTAGGTTGGCAATCGTGGAATCTTGGAATGTATAATACCGAAAAAGAAATTTACGCCTTGAGCGACAAGGGAAATATTCCGAAATTATTACTGAGCAAACAAAATATCAACAGCATAAACGCGCTCGGGAAGCTTAAAAACGTTACCTATCTTGATGTTTCGGAGAATCAGGTGAAAGATTATTCGGTTCTTGGCAGTTACGACAAGCTTGAATATCTGGATGCTTCTTCCAACGGAATGTATAATCTGGACAGTTTCCCGGTTATGAAAAGCTTAAGAACGCTGGACATTTCAGGAAATTATATTTCAGATTTTACGATTCTTAAAGGGTTTGTGAAGCTTGAAACACTTGACATATCTGCTAATTCTGAACGGATTGATATTTTGCCAGTTGCTAAGATTGCTTCGCTTAAAACACTTGACATTTCAGGTAATGAAATAAAAAATATCAAAACTATAACTGCCCTGGAAAATCTACGGTCACTGCATATCGGCGGTATGAAAAATGAAAGCGCCCTCAAAACGCTGCCTGTTTTACCTCAGTTAGAAGAAATTGATATTTCAAACAACAACTTTAAATTTGAAGATATTGGAATGTTAGAGAAATTCAAGGAGTTCAAAAGCCTTAAATCCATAGATTTATCGGGCAACAATATCATCAATTTATACCTGCTGACAACGGCCAAAAATAAGATTATCAACTTCTTCTTTTCGTGGGAGACCGAAAAAGATATTCAGCCTGTTTTTGAAAAACTTGAAACGCTGATGCTGGCATCAAATAATATCACAGATATCGAAGCCCTGAAATATTATCCGAAGCTTAAAAAAATTGATCTGTCCAATAATCACCTCTCATCGGTTTATACGCTGGGGGTAATGACAGACCTTGAATCGCTTAACCTCAGCAATTCCGGTGTTACCAATCTGGACACCCTGAAAAACCTGAAAAACCTCCGCGAACTGAATATGTCATCCAATTATCTTACGGACCTTTCTGCTGTTGCGCTTCCTTATTTGGAAAAGCTTGATGTTTCGACAAATCAGATCATTTCATTGGAAGTAATAAAGAAAAACTCATTGCTTAAGGAGCTTAATATTTCGGGCAACCAGATCAGTGATTTAACGCCATTACTGAAACTGACCAAACTTGAAATCCTTGATATCTCAAACAATCCGGTTGCAGATTACTCCGTTTTGTACAAAATGAAACAATTAAAAGAGCTGAAGGTTACGAGTATTTCGCTGGATACCTATAATGAATTGCGGTCCAACCTTCCGGGAACCAGGGTTACAGCAAAACAGATTTATAAAAAGAGGTCATCGGTTAATCAATATTAAAATTTAAAGCCATGAAAATAAACTTGTTTAAAGTTCTGTTATTCACCTTTTTGGTGTCGTCAGTGGCCAGCGTACTTGCCTATTTCATCCTGGTTCTTATGTTTAACGATGGCTTGAGTATACTTGAACATGGGGATGTGTTTTTCTGGGTATCATTTGCCGAGGTCAGCGGGATTTTTGTTTTCAGCATCCTTTATATGGTTTCGTATTTTCTACCATTATTTTACGTGCAGAAAAAACACATTATGGAAGAATCCTCCGTTGAGTTATTCTGGCGGTTTATGCCCCTGGTAACACTAATTGCATCGGTATTTGCTTTTTTGGTCTTGCTGATAAGTGCGCCGTATAATGGCATTGAAGGCGAAGGCTGGATAAACATCTGGCTCTTCTTCATTTTGTCGTATTCCGGGCTGATCGCTTTTGTGTATCGAATTAAAAAACAATAAAAAGGTTAATTGAAAAACATTACTGACCGCTTAAATGTTTGTCGAATTCATGAAATACTTGATTTCATTTCGTCCCTACGGGACTTGAAAAATCAAGGGATTTCTTTTTATCTACCAATATTTTGTCCTTACAGGACAGTCCCGTTAGGGACAAAATATCGGTAGAAAATTGATTAAGAATTGAATTTAAGTCCCTTAGGGACGAAATGGATGTTTAACCGGTCAGCTGTTATAGAAAAAACAAAGCAGAAAATGAAAAACACCATTACAAAGATCATTTGGGTTGGCATTTTTGCCATTGCCATGGGTTTCCTTGAAAGCGCCGTGGTCGTGTATATCCGGGCCTTATACTATCCTGAAGGTTTTATGTTTCCTTTGAAACTCATCAGCGACCAGATCATGATTACCGAATTTTTCCGCGAGGCAGCCACCATGATCATGCTGATCGGGATTGCCATTATTGCCGGACGTAGCGCTGTTGAACGCTTCGCGTATTTTATTTTCAGCTTTGGCATCTGGGATATTTTTTATTATGTTTTTTTGTATGCCCTGCTGGGCTGGCCTCAAAGCCTGTTTACCTGGGATGTGCTGTTTTTTATTCCGGTTACATGGATCGGGCCCGTGGTAGCCCCGGTGATCAATGCTGTCACCATGATCATACTGGCACTGACGCTTATTTATTTTAAAGACAATCCGTCGCCGCGGATTAAAAAAGTAAAAACCGGAAAGCTCGTCTGGCCGTTGCTGATACTTGGCTCATTGGTGGTTATAATTTCTTATACCATGGATTATGTCGGTTTTATGTCGGACAAGTTTTCGTTCATACAACTAATAGGTATTGGAGATACACAGGGTGTTTTAGAATATGCGACAGCTTATATTCCTGTTAATTTTAACTGGTGGGTGTTTTTGTGCGGGGTGCTGATGCATTTCTCGGCATTAATTTTATTGATAAGAAAAAACAGGCTTGCAATGGGTTGAAACCCTTATCATGCCGCCCCGTTCGTTGAGCGTAGCCGAAACGAACGGGGCGGCATTTTAAAATGTATAACTTTGCCACATGATTTTAACCAATTACCATACGCACACCTATTTTTGCGATGGCAGCGCCGAACCTGAAAAATATGTCCTCGAAGCGCTGCGGAAAAATTTTACCGCCCTGGGATTCAGCGCCCATGCACCGCTACCTATAGAAACGACCTGGAACCTGGCGCAGGCCGATATTGTCCCATATTGTTCTGAAATCCTGCGATTACGTGAAAAATATAAAGGACAAATAGAGATTTATCTTTCACTTGAAAATGATTATATCCCGGGCATTTCGGAGGATTTTGCTTTTTTCAGAAAGCAATATAAGCTGGACTATACGCTGGGAGCTGTTCATCTTGTTAAAGATCCGGAAAGTAATGAAATATGGTTCATCGACGGACCAGTGAGTAATTACGACAACGGGCTGAAAAAAATATTTAAGAATGACATTCATCTTGCTGTTGAAACCTATTTTTCGCAGCTCAATGAAATGATAGTGACTCAAAAGCCTGATATTATCGCTCATTTCGATAAGGTAAAAATGAACAATCAACACCGGTATTTTCAGGAAAGCGAACCATGGTACCAAGATCTATTGCTGCACACCCTGGAAATTATTGCAAAAAGCAATTGCATTGTTGAAGTAAACACGCGCGGCATTTATACCGGAAAATATGATTCATTGTACCCGGGTTCTGATGTGCTGAAACAATGTTACGAATTAGGCATACCACTCACCATAAGCGCCGACGCGCATAAGCCTTCCGATATTGATGCTTATTTTACCGAGACTGAAAAAATCCTGAAGGATATAGGGTATAAAAGTATCCGTGTCCTGAAAAACGATCATTGGATAGATTGTGGTTTATAAAAGCAGTATTAAGCTTTTAAACCCAATTTATTACAGGTTGTTCTTTTTAAGAATGGATATTCGACTCCAATTCAAACTATTTTTCAGATTTTATTAAAATTTATTGTTAATCTTTAGGAAAATATAATATTATTATATAATATTGTATAATTGAACTGTATAGAACCCCCAAATTTATGAAAAACTTAAGATTAATAGTATTAGCTTGTATCTTGTTTGTTTATGGAACCTTAAGTATACAAGCCCAGAACAATATTGTCAGCTCTGGTGGCGAAGCAACCGGTACCGGTGGTTCGGTGAGTTATTCGGCAGGGCAGATTTTTTATACAACCAACGCCGGACCCAATGGTTCTGTCGCTCAAGGGGTACAGCAGCCCTATGAAATTTCAGTTATAACAGCAATTGAAGATGCCATGGACATTAATCTGGTTTGTACAGCTTACCCAAACCCTGCCTCTGATTTCCTGACACTAAAAGTTGATGCTTCTACTACACTCGAGAATTTGTCAATGGTGTACCACTTGTTTGATATGAATGGTAAATTATTAGAAGGTAAAAAAATCACCGATACCGAAACTTATATTTCAATCGGGAACCTGGAATCGGCTACTTATTTTTTGAAAGTTATCCAGGGCAACAAAGATGTAAAAACATTTAAGATTATCAAAAATTAAAAATATGAAAAAAGTATTAATTTCTCTGACAATATTATTAATTACATCATTAGTGTGCGCGCAGAGTCCCCAGAAATTCAGCTATCAGGCAGTAATCCGTACTAACAGCAATCAGCTGGCCACCAATACGCTGGTTGGTATGCAGATTAGTATTTTGCAGGGTTCACCCACCGGAGCTGCAGTTTATACCGAAACACAAACACCAATTACCAATATGAACGGATTGGTAACTATAGAAATAGGCGGAAGTATTGGCTTTGATACCATTCACTGGGCCAATGGCCCTTATTTTATAAAAACCGAAACAGATCCGGAGGGCGGTACAAACTATACTATTTTTGGAACAAGCCGGTTACTTAGTGTGCCATATGCATTATATGCTGAAAAGAGCGGCACTCCCGGAATTACAGGTCCAACCGGCCCGCAAGGATTGCAAGGTGAGATCGGGTCCACAGGACCGCAGGGCCTGCAAGGCGAAATAGGTCCTACAGGTCCGCAAGGACTACAGGGTGGTATTGGCCCGACTGGCGCTCAGGGACTTCAGGGCTCAACAGGTCCGGTTGGCCCAACCGGTGCGGACGGAAGTTTGAACGCATGGTCTCTTACCGGCAACACAGGAACCACGGCGGGCACAAATTACATCGGAACAACTGATAATAAGGATTTTGTGATAAAAAGAGGAAACTCTGAACATCTTAGATTCCAAAACAATAACATCCTGATTTCAAGCGGGGTTCAGATTCATAATACGGGCAGTACCATAAATGAAGTGTTAGGGTTTAACCAGGGAAATGTTGGCGTTTCACTTGCCAATATAAATAATGGTTTTTATGGGAATGTCGGGATCCAGGGTTGCGCCTTAGCTCCATATGTGAGTGGGTTCGGAGCCGGCGGTAATTTTTGGTTCGGTACAGGATACAGGCCTCCAAACGGAAATTATGGAGTTGTGGCAACTGCAACAGCATCAGGGGGTACCGGACTTTATGCAAACTCAAATGGTACGGGAGGAGTAAATGTTGGAGGTTATTTCACGGCTTCAAATGGTGCATCAAATATTGCCCTGATCACCGAAAACGGTAATGTCGGCATGGGAACCACAACGCCAAACACCACAGCCAAACTGGAGGTCAGTTCAACAACTCAGGGATTTTTACCCCCCAGAATGACCACGAGCCAGATGGAGGCAATTACAAGTCCTGCAACAGGCTTGATTATTTTCAATACTAATTTGAATTTACCATTGTTTTTCAATGGAACCGACTGGTGCAAAATGGATGGGTCGATTGCTTTTTATATTGGTAAAAGCTATCAGGGCGGTATCATAGCCTATATTTTACAACCTGGTGACCCCGGATACAATGCTGGTGTAGTTCACGGGTTAATTGCGGCCCCAAGCGATCAGGGGGGGCTTCAGGAATGGGGTTGTAATGGAACTTCTATAACGGGCGCAGATGGCCTGGCAATCGGAACAGGCAATCAGAATACCATTGACATCCTGGCGGGATGTTCAACAGCCGGAATTGCTGCGAGGCTGTGCGGAGACCTGGTCATTGGAATCTATGACGACTGGTACCTGCCTTCGTTTGATGAATTGACGCAGTTAAAAATAAATAAAGATATCATAGGTGGTTTTGCCTTTTATTCCTATTGGAGTTCAAGTGAGTATGATAACAGTATAGCCTGGGTGCAGGGATTTGGCAGTGGCGAGGGATTGGGCGGAAAGACTAATTTATTGCGTGTTCGTGCGGTACGGTCCTTTTAAATAAGCATTGATAAACAGATTGTTATAAATTTTATCAGGAAGTTGAGCTGAGGTTACCGGGGCGCAACACCATCTTATAATGTGCCATACCTGCTTCATAAAAAACTTCTCCGACAATTTCAAAACCGGCACGTTTATATAAGTTGCATGCAGGGAGTTGGGAATGCAAATAAATCAGTGTTTTTAATGGAATCACATCTTCAAGCACTTTTTTTACTAAAGAATCTCCAATTCCTTTGTTCCGGTATTCGGGCAAAACGGCAAAACGTTCTAATTTAACGCCTTGCCCTGTTTTGCGCCAGCGGGCAGCGCCGACGGGTGTCTCATTATAAAAGAGCAGGTAATGGGTTGCTTCTGCCTCGTGTTCGTCGTATTCAAGTTCAGAAGGCACACCCTGTTCTACAACAAAAACTGCCTGACGGATTGCATAAGACTGTTTGAACAGTTCCTGGTTGGCATAAGAAAAGGATACGATGCTGATCATTGGAGTTTTTTTCAAAGATACAAAATGCAGAATTTTTCTACTGAAAATTTCCTGAAAAAATCCTTATCTTTGTTGTAAGAAGTATATATAGAAAATGAATGATTAACTAAAATAATAAAGTTATGTTTGAATTACCGAAACTACCCTATGAACAGAATGCGCTGGAGCCGTTCATTTCAGAAAGAACCATCGGATTCCATTATGGCAAACACCATCAGGCGTATGTCACGAACCTGAACAAACTGGTTGCCGGCACCGAATTTGAAAATGCCACCCTCGAAGAAATCATCAAAAAAGCTGCAGGCGGTATTTTTAATAATGGAGCACAAGTTTGGAATCATACTTTTTACTGGAACAGCCTTGCACCCAAGCCCAAAGCAACTCCTGAAGGAGCCCTTTCCGAAGCGATAAATAAAAAATTCGGGTCTTTCGAGGCTTTCAAAGAAAAATTTGCCAACGCCTGTGTAACACTTTTTGGTTCGGGCTGGGCCTGGCTGGTAAAAACGCCCGACGGGAGCCTTGATATTGTTCAGGAAAGTAATGCCGGAAACCCGCTACGAAACGGATTAATCCCCATTTTAACCTGCGATGTCTGGGAACATGCCTATTACCTTGATTTCCAAAACCGCCGCCCGGATTATGTGGCTGAATTCTGGAAATACGTTAATTGGGAAGAAGTTGAAAAAAGATTTTAATCCGGTTATAAAATTAAAGTACTTTTTATTTTACCGCTAAGAACGCAAAGAAAAAACGCGTCAGAACCGCAAAAAAATCTTAGCGGACTTTGCGAAAACCTTTGCGCACTCAGCGGTTAAAAAATTGTAAGAAAAAATTATAAAAATAATATGGATACAGAATTAAAAAAAGCAGCCATAATTGCATTAAAAGATTGCATGGGGCTGAAGGCAGAAGAGACCCTTCTGATCGTTACCGATGAAACTAAAAGAGAAATTGCAGATGCGCTGCATGAAGCCGGCAAGGAACTTTGCAAAGAATCATTGCTGGTTGAGATAAAGTCCCGGGAGATCAACGGTCAGGAACCGCCAAAGCAAATAGCAGAACTTATGAAAATGGTCGACGTTGTGATTTGTCCGACCGCCAAATCACTGACACATACCGATGCGCGCCGCGAAGCATCCAAGCTTGGAGTACGAGTCGGAACGATGCCGGGGATTACCATAGACTGCATGGTCCGTTGCCTGAATGCGGATATTGAAAAAATTCTAAACCTGACGGATTATGTAACTAAAAAAATGTCAGGCAGAAAACAGATACGGGTTGTTACTGAAAACGGTACGGACATAACCATGCCTGTTGAAGGACGTGCGGTACTGCCCAGCAAAGGTGTGATGCGCGAAAAGGGCGAAAGCGGAAACCTGCCTTCGGGAGAAGTATATCTTGCACCACAGGAAGGCCTGTCTAACGGCAAAGTCGTAATTGATGGCTCTATGGCCGGGATAGGGATGTTAAAAACCCCGATCACAGTGGAAGTTGTAAATGGTTATGCCGAACAAATTACCGGTGGTGAAGAAGCTGAAAAATTAACAGCAATGCTTGATAAGGTCGGCAGAGATGCCCGTGCTGTGGCAGAATTTGGTTTCGGCACCAATTATAAGGCTCAGCTGACAGGTATGATTCTGGAAGATGAAAAAGTTTTCGGAACCATACATATTGCCTTTGGAAACAACATCAGCATGGGCGGCACGATCTCCGTGAGCAGCCATCTCGACGGGCTCGTAAATGAGCCAGATGTATATTTTGATGATGAACTGATCATGAAAAAAGGAAAAATGACAGGATTTGAAGTATGAATAAAAAAGATCAGCGAAGATCAGCGTGATCAGCGGGAGAAAAAAAGTAATCTTTCCCGCAGATGGCGCAGATTGACGCAGAAAAAAAGAAATTTTTATTGGACGAAAACGAAATATCATATAAAATCAGGGGCTGTATTTTTAATGTATATAATACCTTAGGGCCCGGCCTGCTGGAGTCTGTGTATGAAGCGGCATTAGCTCATGAATTGTCAAATTTGGGATTAAAGGTTAATACGCAAGTTCCAATCCCTGTTGTTTATCATGATATAAATCTTGAACTTGGATTTAGGGCAGATATCATTGTAGAAAATAAAGTAATTATAGAAATCAAGTCTGTTGAAAACATTGCAGAAGTTCATCATAAACAAGTATTAACTTATTTGAAGCTAACCGATATCAAACTCGGGCTTTTGGTTAATTTTAATGCGGAAGATATTAGTAAATCAATATATAGAAAAGTAAATAATTTATAAAAAATCTGCGAAGATCAGCGTGATCAGCGGGAGCTGTTTTTTCCTCCAGGTGGCGCAGATAAACACAAATGCAACAATGTATTAATAAAAAACAGAAAAAATGTTAAAAGCAATTATCAAAACAGCAAAAGGTGACATGACGGTTGCCTTCTACGAAAAAGATGCCCCTGGCACCGTGAAAAATTTTGTTGACCTCGCGAAAAAAGGTTTTTACAATGGCCTTACCTTCCACCGCGTAATTCCTGATTTTGTAATACAGGGTGGTTGTCCTGACGGCACAGGCGCCGGCGGCCCCGGATACACCATAAAATGTGAAACCAGTGGTGGTAATCAATTTCACGACCGCGGGGTTCTTTCGATGGCACACGCAGGAAAAGATACCGGTGGCTCACAGTTTTTTATTTGCCATAGCAGACGGCAGACTTCTCATCTCGACGGCCATCATACCTGCTTTGGAAAAGTTGTTGAAGGGCTGGAGGTTATTGATACTATTCGCCAGGGCGATGTAATAAACTCAATAGAAATTATCGAAGAAAAGGACTGATTAAAACTTAGTAAGCCCTTCCAAAAGCCGTTTTTCTTTTTCTTCTTTGCTGAGGCTTTCGTATTCCTGTTTTTCTTTCAGGTATTTCTGGTGTTTTTCTTCTTCAATCTGATGGATTTCGGAAAGATATTTATTGATCACGCGGTTCTTTAAAAAATCGAAAGCTACCGCAGGAAAAAGCTCAAGAAGCAACTCGTCTTTTGGGTTTTCTGCCAGCCTTACATCACCATATTCCGGGAATACCGGATTATCTTGTTTTTTATAATTTCGGGTATCATAAGGTGTTTCTTCTCTTACACCGGAGATTTTGTAACGGAATTCAGGATCTATTGGAATGGGTGTATGCCCGTATTGTCCTTTAACAAGGTTGACAAACTGTATGGATTTAGTCGTGTACATGGGCTGGTTTTTGTTTTCGTCAATGATACAATTTACAGCCTGCACGCCCACGATCTGGCTTGTGGGTGTTACCAGCGGCGGACAACCCGCAGCCAGGCGCACCGTAGGAATAATTTCCAGTGTACGGGGCAATAATTTTTCAAGTTTCAGGGCTTTTAACTGAGAGAGCATATTGGTGTACATACCTCCTGGGATCTCGGCAAACTTTACGTTTTCGTTTGGTTCAGGAAACTTAAAATAACGGTCTATTTTATGGCAGCATTCCAGCAGTTCTTCTTCTTTATCGCTTTTTGCATAGGCGATGGCCAGCTCAAAAAGATCATCAATATCGCGGGGAAGGGTGTCGCGGGTAATGTCAAATTCCCGCGGAAACATTTTATAGCTGTCTACATCGGCCATCTCCACACGAATATCACGGAGGATATTGTTGATTTTAACAACAACTTCCTGATTTACACCGGTATCTATATCTAATTTGTTGCAGAAAAGTTGCATGATTTCATAAGCCGGTGCTGCCGGGCCTCCTGCAAAGGGCATGATAGAAGTGTCCAGTATGTCCACGCCATTTATAACGGCCATCAGAGAAGATGCTAATCCGTATCCGGGGGTACAATGTGTGTGAAAATCAACAGGAACTTTCAGTTTCTGTTTTAACAGCCTCATGAGACGTCCCGATCTGACCGGAGGAATAAGCCCTGCCATGTCTTTTACCGTAATCATATCAGCGCCCAGGGCTTCCATCTCCAGGGCTTTATTCAAAAAATAGTCGTCGGTGAAAATATTATTGGGAAGAATTTTGGCATGCAACAATGCCTTAAACTTGTCTTTTGAACTAAAATGAGGATCAACAGTATAGCAAATGGTAGCATCGGCAATACCACCGTTTTCTTTGACGTATTTTATCGTTGATTTTACATTATTGACATCGTTTAACGCATCAAAAATACGCATGATTCCAACACCCGACTGCACGGCAAAACGGCAAAAACCTTCGATAACTTCTTCAGGATAAGGATTGTATCCAAAAAGGTTACGTCCTCTTGAAAGCGCCGTCAGCTTTGACGAATCTCCAATGGCGTCTTTGATTTTTTCCAGCCGTTCCCATGGATTTTCTCCAAGAAAGCGCATAATAGAGTCGGGAACGGCACCGCCCCAAACTTCCATGGCGTAGAAATTAGCATCTTTGTATAGAGGAAGCACCTGGTCAATTTGTGCCTGAGTCATTCGGGTGGCAAACAAGGATTGTTGCCCGTCGCGTAGTGTAAGATCACGTATTAAAAGTTTACGTTTCATATAGTGGTGAAATACAGTAGGTTAAATAATGATTGTTTAGTAAATTTTCCAAAGCAAAGTTATGTAAGTTTTTCGGAGCTAATTGATATATGAGAAAATATTTTTTAAATAAACATAATAACAGCTCATTTGTTATTAAAAATTGAAGTTTTATAATTTATATGAAGAAAAGGTGATTTACTTTTGTGCAAAAAAATTAGTATGGAAATTTTTCTTCACAGTGAAACCTGGATAGCACTTTTAACCCTCACTTTTCTTGAAATCGTTCTTGGGATTGACAACATCATTTTCATTTCGATAGTTACCGGCAAACTTCCGCAACACAAACAACGTTTCAGCCGAAACTTCGGACTGGCTCTTGCCATGATATTCAGGGTTTCTTTGCTGATACTGATCACTTATATTATCGGGCTTTCGAAACCCCTGTTTTCTCTTAATCCGATCGGTGTTGATTTTGATGTCAGCATACGCGACCTTATTTTATTTGCCGGCGGAATTTTCCTAATTGCCAAAAGCACCTCGGAAATGCATCAGAAAATTGAAGGTATTGAACATCATCATAAAGAACATGCATCTACAAAAATTACCGCGGCGATAGTACAAATTGCGCTGCTTGATATAATTTTTTCTTTTGACTCGATCCTTACAGCTATAGGGCTTACAAAGCATGTACTCCTCATGATCATTGCTGTTGTAATCGCCATGTTTATCATGATGTTCTTTTCAGGAGCTATCAGCCGTTTTATTAACAGGCACCCGACATTGCAAGTCCTTGCGCTTTCCTTTTTAATATTGATTGGTTTTATGCTGATCGTGGATGGTTTGCATTATAATGTGCCCAAAGGGTATATTTATTTCGCTGTTTTATTTTCACTTTTGGTGGAAATGCTGAATATGCGTATGCGAAAAAAAATACAGAAAAATACAGATAACTGATTATATAACAGGATAAATACATCTAAAAATGTAGAGATTCTTCGCTACGTTGCACTCTGCTCAGAATGACAGGTTTGTGCGTTGTATTGGGGTGCGGGTAAGGGGCGGCGGCCTGAGCCGCCGCCCCTTACCCGCACCCTGTTCTTGATCGTCCTGTCATTCCGAATCCCGCTTTTTTCGCGGGATGAGGAATCTTCAGATCATTGCAATAAATTAAGGTGATTTTGCCCTTGATGATATTGAATAAAACATTGGCTTTGTTTTATTTGATTTTTTATATCTTTGGTCAAAATCACTAATTCATTTTTTATGAAAAAAACCTTACTTTTTATTGTGGCCTTAGCGTTTGTTGCAAGTATCGGCAAAAGCCAGACAGCCACATCCGTTGCAAATGGTAACTGGTATATGCCTACCACCTGGGATTGCATGTGCATACCTACGGCTGCCTATACCGTAAATGTTAACCATGATGTGGTTTTAGATAATGATTTCGCCCTGAGCGGGGGAACGATAAATATTGGGGCCAACGGAATTTTACGTGAAAATATTATAGGAAGATACCTGGTGATGAACACCGGAAGCATTACCAACAACGGTAAAATGAAAATCAGCCGTGTGGGTTTTTATGGCGGAAGTTTTGTAAATAATGATTCCTGCCTTTTCTATTCTGTGTTTTTCAGCGGCGCCGAAGCTCAGAATTTTGGGACCATTACCGAAACGGACAGTCTTTTCATACAATCGGATTTTAATAACAATACTGGCGGTGTCGTTGAAGCGTGGAGGGTAACCGTTAATGATACACTTGAAAACAACGGGCAACTCACTGTTTCAGAACTTATGAACCTGAGTGTTTTTGACAATAACGGTGTTGCGGATTTAATTAATTTTTATTCCTCAAATTATTCGAGGAATGGGAGCCAGTTAAATTTTACAGATTTCACCAACGAAGGCAGCTTCGATAATTTCGGATATATTCACGGGAACTCCAATTTTCACAATATCGGGCATTTTTTTAATGATAATAGTTCAAGTTTTATTTTAGATAACGATTTTTCAAATGTTGACAGTACCAATCATTTGGCATATTTCAATAATAACGGATCGGTTTTTATCGGGGGAAACTTTTTTAACGGGGATACCGTTGCGGGTAATGGAGGAAACTTTTGTATAGCTCAAGCATCGACAAATGCCGGAGTTATGCTTGGAACTTTCAATTTTTATGATGAGTCCAATGGCGGGCCTCCAACTTTAAACACCGGAACTATTAGTCCCACGGTTACTTATTATGCCTATCCCTGTGTTCCTGGTTTTGGAAATATTGACAATCCATCTCAACTATCCGTGTATCCCAATCCAACCGCGGATATGGTGAACTTTGAATTTTCTGTAATTCCATCCGAGGCAATAATTACCATTACTGATTTGTTGGGAAATATTGTTTTCTCACAATCCGTATCCGGCCAACAAAAAGTCATATTTACAAAAGGAGAAACGCCTGCCGGAATGTACCTTTATCGTGTAATATCCGATGGGCAAATGGTGGTTGGTAAAATTTTGCTGCAATAATTTTGAAAGAGGTTTTTATAACAAGAGGCTGTCCAAAATCACTTTGTGCGCCTTTGTGTAAACCTTTGGGAACTTTGTGGTAAATATAAGTAATTGAACCACAAAGGAACACTAAGTACACACAACGGAAATCACGAAGTTAATTTTCAATAATTTAGCTTTTGAGACAACCTTTGGTTCTTGCCCCGAATTAGCAAGTAATAATTTTAAAATTCGATACAATTTTTAGAAAGCAGCGCACTTTTTAATCCGGCTTACCTTTTTGTAATGATGAACTTTTTTGAATTTTTTATCAAAAAGTTTATCAAACAAATCTACCGAACCATGTTTCCTTTTGTGTATGCTTGCTTTTGCATGCGATTTTCCGGTGCTGAATGAAACCCCCGTTGCGCCGGTCTGTGTGCGGGTAGGGGTGTTGATAACAATTTGCAAATCGTTCGCCTGCGACCGTGATTGCATTTGCGGGATGGCAAGCTGCTGTTGTTTGTTTTGGTTATTGACCTGGACATTAAATTGATTGCCGGTATTCAGCGCTATAGGGTTGTTGTTCTCAGGCGGGTTATTATCCGTGTTTACAATGTAGTTTTGAGAAAAGCATGAAAAAGAAATGATCATCACAAAGGCGGTGAATAAAGTTTTCATATGATTTGGTTTAATGAGGGCTTTCCGATTAACAAAAAAAATGCCAATTAGAAAATCATATTATTTATTTGCCTAATTTAGTATTCGCAAAATTTATGTTTAACCTAAAATGATAAAAAATGAAAAAGATCTTTGTTTTATTATGCATGATTGCCTTTGCAGCCTTTATTTTTAGTGGATGCGGCCAGGCTAATGGGAAAAAAGGATTAACCAAAGAAGACTCCATCATGAAATCAAAAGTAGACGAATATGCCACCGTGAAGCTTACCAGCGATTTAAGCAAACTCACAGAAAAAGAAAAACAATTAATTGTCGCACTTATTGATATCGCAAAAATAATGGACGAACTATACTGGCAGCAGACCCTGGGTGATAAACAAGCCTTTCTTGACGATATTAAAAGCCCATACGAAAAGAAATTTGCCATGATCAATTACGGGCCATGGGACCGGCTGGATGATAATAAATCATTCATTGTCAAATATGGTGAAAAACCTAAGGGTGCAAATTTTTATCCTCAGGATATGACGAAAGAAGAATTTGAAAAATTTGACAACAAAGACAAAGCCAACCTGTATACGGTGATCCGTCGCAATGAAGATAAGAGCCTTAAGGTGGTATGGTATCACGACGAATACAAAGAACAACTTCAGAAAGCCTCTGAATTACTTAAAAAAGCTGCGGAACTTGCCGAAGACCCGGGCCTGAAAAAGTACCTGGAACTACGTGCCGAAGCGTTGATTACCAGCAACTATCAGCCCAGCGATATGGCCTGGATGGAAATGAAAACAAACCACATTGATTTTGTTGTAGGCCCGATTGAAAATTATGAAGACGCACTTTATGAATATAAAACAGCCTTCGAAGCTTTTGTGCTGATCAAAGATATGGAATGGAGCAAAAAACTGGATAAATATATCAGCATGTTGCCCGACATACAAAAACAGCTTCCCGTGGAAGAAAAATACAAGAAAGAAGTACCAGGCACTTCTTCCGACCTTGGTGTTTATGACGCCGTTTATTACGCCGGAGACTGCAACGCAGGCAGCAAAACCATCGCCATCAACCTGCCGAACGATGAACAGGTACAATTAGCCAAAGGCTCTCGCAGGCTGCAGCTGAAAAATACCATGAAAGCCAAATTTGACAACATTATGATGCCGATCGCACAAAAACTCACCGATCCCGTCCAGTTGAAAAATGTAAAATTTGATGCCTTTTTCAATAATGTAATGTTTCATGAAGTAGCCCACGGACTGGGAATAAAAAACACCATCAACGGAAAAGGCACGGTGCGCGAATCGCTGAAGGATGTTTATTCTGCTTTTGAAGAAGCCAAGGCCGACATACTCGGGTTGTTCATTGTCACCAGCCTGATTGAAAAAGGTGAAATCAAGGAAATTACGGTCGAAGATTGTTTTATCACTTATATGGCGGGCATTTTCCGCTCGGTACGTTTTGGCGCTGCCAGCGCACACGGCAAGGCCAATATGATGTGTTTTAATTTTTTCGAAAAAGCCGGAGCTTTTTCCCGCAGCAATGCCGGGGCTTACACGGTGGATATGGCAAAAATGAAAACCGCCATGAACAAATGGGCTGAAACCATTCTTATTTTCCAGGGAAACGGCGATTATGACGGTGCTGTCAAATACCTGAAAGAAAATGCGACGGTAAATCCCCAGCTTCAGAAAGAACTTGACGGGCTGAAATCGGCCAATATTCCAAAAGATGTCGTTTTTGAACAGGGAAAAGAAACCCTTGGATTATAATTTTAATACAAATTTATAAGAAGAGACTGTTTCCGGCGTTAATCAGATTATTAATCATTATACCATGAAAAAAACAATATGGTCGTTGCTGTTATTATGCAGCCTGAGTTCGTTGCCAGCCTTTGCACAGAATGCTTCGACAAATGATGCTGCCGCCGCCAAAAGGATACAGGAAGATATTTGTATTCTTGCCGCTGACTCACTTTTAGGCCGTGAAACCGGAACCATCGGCGAATGGATGGCACGAAAATATATTGAAGCCAAATACAAAGAGATAGGGTTAAAACCCTTGTTCGATACTTCCTATTTCGAAACCTTTACTTATTCAGACGGGGATTACCTTGGTGCGGGAACGGCCATGGAACTGAACGGAAAAAAGCTTCAATTGTACAAAGACTATTATCCCATTGGTTTTTCCTCGAGCGATACCCTAACCGGAGAAATGGTATTTGTAGGCACCGGGATATTTTGCGAAAATGCCGGAATAAACGATTATCAAAACACCCCGAACCTTAGCGGAAAAATTGTCGTTATTGATCTTGCAGTTCCCGACAAGATCATGGAAAAGAAAGATGTGTGGGACAGTGCACAGAAAATTATCCGCGTTGAAAGAGCCATCAGCCATGGCGCCAAGGCTGTTGTTTTTATTTCAACAGAAAAAAATTACGGCACACCGTCAAAGGATCCCAATTTCTATAAAGAGCGTGTTTCCGTGCCGGTAGTTTTTGTTGCGGATAAAGACCTGATCAATACGGCAAATCCCGGAAAAGCAACCATAATGACCGATATCGGCCGTTTAGGGCAACGAGTGGCTTATAATGTTGGAGGGTTTATTGATAATGGCGCTCAAACAACAGTGGTCATTGGTGCGCATTACGATCATCTGGGCCTGGGATTTTTCGGCTCGCGCGATGCCGGTGATAACAACATACACAACGGTGCGGATGATAACGCCAGTGGTGTTGCCGGCGTCCTGGAACTAGCCCGTAGCTTGATCGGTTCGGACCTGAAAAAGAATAATTATATATTTCTTGCTTTTTCGGGCGAAGAGAAAGGCCTGATTGGCTCGGACAGGTTTATAACCAATGGAAGCTACCCGAAAGAAAGGATCAATTATATGATCGACCTCGACATGATCGGCCGGTTGGATTCCAAGAAAAAAATAAAGATCTACGGCACGGGAACCTCCGCATCATGGGATAAAGCCATAGACAATGTCGGAGATAAAGGATTTAAAATTACGAGGATAAAAACCGGCATCGGCGGTTCCGACCATACCTCGTTTTCACAGCATCAGATTCCCGCTGTTTTTATTCATACCGGTCTGCATGAAGATTACCACAAAGCCGTTGATGATTGTAACCTGATCAATTCAGAAGGGGAAAATGAAGTGATAAAATATACTTACAGCCTTATCCGGTATCTTGACGACAAAGGAAAAATTACATATCAGATCGCGGGCATGCTGGATGAGATGATGCAAAAAAAATAATGCGTTACGGCAGTTTCACCTCAATCTTGTCAATAACCTGCAGGTTGGTATCCAGCGCTTCAAGATGAAGTGTATTGTTGATATTTGTTAATGTGCAGAAATGATAAGCGTTGATGAAAAACTGAGATTCGGGAATATCTTTTGATTTCATATAAAAAGGCGCCCCGCCGCCGGCCGTGGTGATATAATAAATACCATTTGAATACGCTTTTTCATAACAATGGTTATGTCCGTTGAATACAAAGCTGACCTTATATTTTTCGAAAAGCGGCACAAGGTTTTTTCGCAACTTTTTTAGTTGGGTACTATGAGGCCCGGAACTGTATACAGGCAGGTGCATCACAACCACACGGAACTTGTTTTTATCGCAGTTTTTCAGATCGTTCTCCAGCCATTGATATTGCTCAGAACCCACGGTATAGTTTGAATAATTATCAATCACGAGAAAATGAATATTCATAAGTTCCACCGAATACCATTTGCCGTTATTGGGTAAAGAAAAATCTTTGGACATGGTTTTGGAATGCAGTTCATGATTGCCATAGGCGGGGTATAAACGGCTGTTTTTGATAATGGGCGATTCAATTTCTTCGAATGTTTTCCATGCCGATTTTTTTGAGCCGTTAAAAACCAAATCTCCGGTATGAAATACCGCCAGGGGTTTATGCAACATGATTTTGTTCACCACCGTACGGTGAACCTCAGGATTTGCGCGGGTATCGCCGAAAACCACCACAACCGAATCGGGTTGATGCGTCTGTTGTGAAAAAAGAATGGTGGTGTTTGCAAATAACAGAGCCAAAAAAATTAAAAGAAGATGTTTTTTTTTCAATGTTTTGTTCTTAGAACGTTATTTTCCGTGAGCTAAGTGAGGGCTTCGCTTCAAGTGAAACCCTCACTTGCTTAATTATTTTCTGTTCAGCAGTTTCTTGATCTCATTGAGTTTCAGCACCTTTAAAAGTGTTAAGAAAGGCTTTTTAATAATCTTTACGAAAACCAATACGTTTTCGTTCGCTTTGTTTCTTTTGTTGCTCGTCGTTTTGCAGCAGATAATTCAAAGCTTCGTAAACATCTTTAAACTGTTTGTTGTATTTATTTTCAAGTTCTTTAAGTTTATCAGTCAAGTCTTTATGAGAAAGAGCGTATTGCCGGATAAAAACAAATGCCCGGACAATTGCAATATTTACCTGTATGGCCTTGGGGCTGTTCAGCACACTTGCAAGCATAGCAACGCCTTGCTCGGTAAATGCAAAAGGATTAAATTTACTGTGTTTACCTCTTCCGGGTTCTAAGGTCGCAATTTGCGTCCTTAGAAAAATATATTCATCGCGTGTGAGTTCAAACATGAAATCAGAAGGGAAACGGTCAAAATTGCGCCTTACAGCTTCTTTCAAGCGTTTGGTTTCTGTGTTATAAAGTTCTGCAAGGTCATAATCGAGCATTACTTTTTGACCCCTGACTTCATAAATTTTGTTTTGTATGATTTGTAAATTCATAAAGGGGATTATAATCTTAAAAAATTATTTCCTGTTTAAAAGTTTTTTGATTTCATTCAGTTTCATCAGCGCCTCCACGGGGGTGAGCGTGTTTATATCTGTATTCAAAATATCGTCTTTTATTTGTTCGAGCAACGGATCGTTAAGTTGAATAAAACTGAGCTGGTATTGTTCATCATCGGACTTTTGCGAGGATTTACCTTTTTGTGAGAGGTCGCCTCCGCTGTGATTTTTTTCCAGCTGGTGAAGCAGGTCGTTAGCGCGGTCAACCACGATCTGCGGGATGCCCGCCATTTTAGCCACATGTATCCCGAAGCTGTGTTCGGTGCCGCCTGGAACCAGTTTGCGGAGGAAAATTATTTTATTTGAAATTTCTTTTACGCTGACATGAAAGTTTTTGATGCCGTGCATGGTTTTCGCCATTTCATTCAGCTCATGATAGTGGGTGGCAAACAAAACTTTAGGTTTGAAAACTTTGTTTTCGTGGAGGTATTCGGCAATGGCCCAGGCAATGGATATCCCATCATAGGTGCTGGTCCCGCGGCCTATCTCATCGAGCAGTATCAGGCTTCGCGACGAGATGTTATTCAGGATGCTGGCCGTTTCGTTCATCTCCACCATAAACGTGGATTCGCCCGACGAAATATTATCTGAGGCGCCTACCCGTGTAAAGATTTTATCGACCAGTCCGATGACAGCCTTTTCAGCAGGAACATAACACCCTGTTTGCGCCAGTAGCACAATTAACGCTGTCTGACGCAGCAGCGCTGACTTTCCCGACATGTTCGGCCCGGTGATGATAATGATTTGCTGGTTGGAATTGTCCAGAAAAATATCATTGGCAATATATTTTTCTCCAGCAGGCAGGTTTTGCTCGATGACCGGGTGCCGGCCGTTTTTTATTTCAATGACCAGAGAATCGTTGATCTCGGGACGCACATAATTATTCCGTGAAGCTACTGCCGCAAAAGACAACAGGCAGTCAATCCGTGATATGAGCGATGCGTTGAGTTGTATAGGTTTAATATAATCGAACAGCGCGACGATAAGGTCGTTGTAAAGCTGAGCCTCCAGTGCCAGGATTTTTTCTTCTGCGCCCAATATCTTTTCTTCGTATTCTTTCAGCTCTTCGGTGATATAACGTTCGCAGTTGGCAAGTGTTTGCTTGCGCGTCCATTCGGCTGGGACCTTGTTTTTATGCGTATTGGTCACTTCGATATAATATCCGAAAACATTATTAAACGCAATTTTCAATGAAGGGATTCCTGTTATTTCGCTTTCACGCTGTTGTATCTGAAGCAGGTAATCTTTGCCTGAATAAGCCAGCTTTCGCAGTTCGTCCAGTTCTGCTGAAACGCCTTCTGCTATGATGTTTCCTTTGTTGGCAAGGGCAGGAGGGTCGGGCTGCATATCATGTTCGATGCGGTCGCGGATAAGTTTGCAGCTGTTCAGCTGTTCCCCGATTTTATTCAGCGCGGCATTCGTTGTATTATCGAAATTCTTTTTAATGGCTTCTATGGAGCCCAGCGCCCTTTTGATCTGGATGACCTCGCGCGGATTTATCTTTCCTATGGCAACCTTTGAAATCAATCGTTCCAGATCCCCGATATTTTTTACGTTTTTGCTGAGGTCCGTGGTAAAAGTGTTGTCGTTTAGATAAAACCCGACAATGTCAAGCCGTTCATCAATCAGTTGCTTGTCTTTCAGCGGCATCACCATCCACCGTTTCAACATACGGCTGCCCATGGGTGTAAGCGTCTGGTCGATCACGTCCACCAAGGTGAGCGCTCTTTCATTTGAAGAATGCAGCAGCTCCAGGTTCCGGACCGTGAATTTATCAATCCATACATAATGATCTTCTTCGATACGGCTGAGTTTCGAGATGTGGCTTATTTTGTCGTGCTGCGTTTCCGCCAGGTAATGCATGGCGGCTCCTGCTGCGATGATTCCATATTCGAGTTCTTCCACCCCAAAACCTTTAAGGGAAGCCGTCTGAAAATGATTTTGCAAAATATTGTTTGCAAAATCAGGCGTAAAAACCCAATCGTCGAAGGTGGATGTGTAAAACTTGTCGCCGAAGGTTTCGACAAACTCACGCTGTTTGTTTTTCTGAACTATTACTTCGTTGGGATGAAAACTCTGCAACAGGTTGTCAATATATTCTTTGCTTCCTTGTGCAAGATAAAATTCGCCTGTGGAAATATCCAGAAAGGAAACCCCGGTAATACGCGGGCCAGTGTGTATGCCGGCCAGAAAATTATTTTCTTTGTGGTCGAGAACTTTGTCGTTGTAAGCTACTCCGGGGGTGACAATTTCGGTGATACCCCTTTTTACGATTTTTTTTGTAAGTTTCGGGTCTTCAAGCTGGTCGCAGATGGCGACACGCAATCCTGCCTTGACAAGCTTTGGCAAATACGTGTCGAGTGCATGGTATGGGAAACCTGCAAGTTCAATGTGGGTACCGACACCGTTGGCGCGTTTTGTAAGCACGATGCCTAAAATACCGGAAGCTTTAACCGCATCCTCGCCGAATGTTTCATAAAAGTCGCCCACCCGGAACAGCAGAAGCGCATCAGGATATTTCGCCTTGATAGCGTTATGTTGCTTCATCAGCGGGGTTTCGGCTATTTCTTTTTTGGGTTCGGACAAGGAATTATATTTTTAGCAAAGTTAATTTTTTTGGCAAAAAAACACACGGAAAAATGAAGAGAATTGATCAACGATCGTTTCGACTGCGCTCAACGATCGTTTCAAATATGTTCCGATGGTTTCGGCTGCGCTCAACGATCGTTTCAATTAGGTTCCGTTCGTTTCGAATTATTTCGACTAGGCTCCGATGGTTGAGCGTAGTCGAAACCATCGGACCTGATTTATTCTTCCTTAATCCTTTTATTTACCACCAGAAAATAAAAATCATTATCCAGCGCGAGGTAGCCTTGTTCATAGCAGAAATTATAAACAGAACCTTTCTGTGTTTTGTATACGCTGGTAAAATAATTAAAGTCGAATCCTTTTTCGAGCAGCTTTTTTTTGTGGACTTTGGTTTTTTCCTGTTGGTTCAAAATTTCAAGCACCCGCCTGTTCTTTCGTAAGATATTATTGATATTTCTTACCAGGTTGGTGTTGTCGCTGTTCAACTTGTTGTTGTAGGCATTGCGGCACATATCGGAGCAGAATTTTTTATCAATTCGTCCGCTGAATTCTTCGTTGCATTCGAGGCATTGACGTTTTTCCATTTGGGGGGATTTTAGGGTGGTTAGACTGAAGACTGTTAGGTTGAAGACTTTTAGACTGAAGGCTTTTAGGCTTTTAGGCTGTTAGGTTGAAGACTATTAGGCTGTTAGGTGTTAATTAAAAGAACGGATAAGTGCACTTAGAACTTTTTCGGCTTCAATAATTTTGGGTTCGCATTCTTCTGCATCATTTATTGAAATATAACCAAGGCGACAGGATAGTCCAAATTGATAATGTAATTCTCTTAACGAACCAAAAGCAATGTTTAAAAAATTCAAATATTCTTTTTGAGATTTTCTGGCGCAGCCTTCCACAATATTTGAAGGTGTAGAAACAGCTGCGCGCCTCATTTGATTGGTTAATCCAAACATTTCTTCTTTGGGAAACAGGCTGGTGATTTTATAAATCATTATAGTAACATCATCCGTCGTTTCGAATGCTCTTAATTTGTTGTGATCTCTCATGGGGTTGGGGTTTTTATGGGTCTAGAAAATTAGGCTATTAGGCTGAAGACTTTTAGCCTGTTAGACTATTAGGCTATTAGGCTGAAGGTTTTTTGGTGGTGATGGGCTCATTTTTGTAGAATTAAATTATTGGTAAAACTTTTTGAAACAATATGAAAACGCCCTAACACCCTTCAGCCTATCAGCCTAAAAGCCTTTCTTCTAAACAAATATTTCACAAATATACAAAAAAATTTATCCGTTTACAAACGACTACAAACGACTATATCCGAATACAAATATTTAATAACCGAATAAGTTTTTTGGGCGGTGGTTACTTTGCACCATCAATTTTTCACGTCGAAAAATGTTTAACCTTAAATACTAATTAAAATGGAAAAATCAATTAACAAAGTAGAATTAAGCGGATTCGCAGGTATGGATCCTGAAGTAAAAACAATGAAGAATGGTGCACAGATGCTGCGCTTTTCTCTGGCCACCAGCAGCAATTACAAAAACAGTAAAGAAGAATGGGTGCGTGATACCACCTGGCATAATGTAGTTATGTGGGACAAAGTTGCTGAACTCGCCCTTGACAAAATCAAAAAAGGAACTTTTGTAACCCTGAGCGGTAAGATTGTTTACAGGCAATACACCACCAAAGACGGAGTAAAACAAAACACTGTTGAGATTCGGGCAATGTCTTTTGAAACAACGGAAATAAACAAAAAAGCTTCTGCTGAAAAATAACAATAGAACTAATATTAACTTTTCAAATACTAATTATCATGGAAAAATCAATTAACAAAGTAGAATTAAGCGGATTCGCAGGTATGGATCCTGAAGTAAAAACAATGAAGAATGGTGCACAGATGCTGCGCTTTTCGCTGGCCACCAGCAGCAGTTACAAAAACAGTAAAGACGAATGGGTGCGCGACACCACATGGCATAATGTAGTTATGTGGGACAAAGTTGCCGAACTCGCGCTTGACAAAATCAAAAAAGGAACTTTTGTGAGCATCAGCGGTAAGATTGTTTACAGGCAATACACCACCAAAGACGGAGTAAAACAAAACACTGTTGAGGTTCGGGCGATGTCTTTTGAAGCGCCAGAAATCGCTAAAAAACCGGTAACGGAAAAAGCAGCGTAGCGTTTCGTTTTTCGAAGAAAACCGCAAGATTAGTTTTGCGGTTTTTTTTTGGATAAGGCTATTTTGAAATTTCAGGTAATGCAAATATCAAATAGCAAATGACAAAAAACAAACAATTTAAAAATAGCAAATTCAAATAAATAAACAAAAAATCAAAACGATGATAAACAATGAATCAAAACATGTATATGATCTTGAAGAACGGACCTATATCTTTGCCAAAAACGTACGTGGTTTTATAAAAAAGTTACCCCAGACAATTGCAAATCATGAAGACGGAAAGCAGGTGGTCAGGTCATCGGGATCTGTTGGCGCCAATTATATCGAAGCAAATGAAGCCCTAAGCAAAAAAGATTTCTTAATGAGGGTTAAAATCTGCAGAAAGGAATCAAAAGAAAGTGCCTTTTTTTTAAGATTAATTATTGAAACCAATAACCCGGAGATATACAAAGACGGGCGCTCTTTGTTTGATGAAGCAAATCAGCTTGTAAAAATATTTTCTGCAATAATTGAAAAATCAAAATAGCAGGTTTGATATTTGGTGCTTTAAGAAAAGAAAATAACAAATCACAAAACACAAATTCCAAACAATCTGCCGCGGCGGACAAAACACAAAATTCAAACAAAATTCAAAACAATGATAATTAATGAATCAAAGGTTTTATATTTGGTTTAATTTAAAAAATTGCTATTTGTTTGAAATTTGTAGCTTGTTATTTGGTGCTTATCATTTGGTGCTTTCAGGTCCGTCTGGCGTAGCAAATAACACATCCAAAATCATCTTACGGAAACCATTTATTAAAACAATCGTATAAATTTCGATTGTTATGAATATGTAACATTTATTTGTTTTTGTTCCACTTATTTATTAAATTTACTTTTTGATTATTATTAACCATAAACCTTAAAATTATGAGCATAGTAAAGGAATTCAAAGAATTTGCCATGAAAGGCAATGTTATGGACATGGCAATAGGTATCATTATCGGGGCTGCTTTTGGTAAAATTGTAACTTCCCTGGTAGGAGATGTGATAATGCCTCCGATTGGATTGTTACTGGGCGGGGTGAATTTCACCGACATTGTAATTCCCTTGCGGGACGCATACAAAAGTGCCGACGGCATTGACCACCCGGCCGTTATCCTGGCGCTCGGCAAATTCCTGCAGACCTTATTTGATTTTGTTGTTATTGCTTTTGTTATTTTTATGATGATCAAGGGAATGAACAAACTGAACCGGAAGAAGGCCGAGCCCGCTCCTGCAGCACCTCCCGCACCCACCAAAGAAGAAACCTTGCTTACAGAGATACGGGACCTTCTTAAAAAGTAACCAATAAATCTTTTTATAAAAGGATATTATATGAAAAAGCTATTAATTCTCACGCTGCTTATGTCCGGCACGCTGCTCTATGCACAGAAGGATATTCAGAAAGTTGCCACCCCGCTGGACAGAACAGCCGGTGATTCTGTGAAATACTGGACGATATTGGGAACCGCCGGTTTAAACATCACGCAGGCGGCCTTCTCAAACTGGGCGGCCGGTGGTGAAAACTCGATTGGTGTTGGCGCTCTTTTTAACCTGAAGGCGGATTATAAAAAGAACAAAAACTCATGGAAAAACAATCTGGATCTGGGATATGGGTTTCAGTTTTTAGGAAAGGGAGATAACTCCAGATTTACAAAAACCGACGACAAGATCGAATACACCACATCTTACGGTTATGGTGTGACACCACACTGGGATGTGACCTTGCTGGTAAACTTCCGCTCACAGTTTACAAACGGCTATAATTACCCCAACGACAGCGTGCCAATATCAAAGTTCTTATCCCCGGGATATCTTGTGGCCGGTATTGGTATGAACTATGTCCCGGCTGAATATTTTCAGTTGTATTTGTCTCCCGCTGCAGGCCGCTTTACCTTTGTCACCGATCAGGATATGGCTAATGCCGGCGCTTTTGGCGTGGATTCTGCCAAACACATAAAAGGCGAGTTCGGGCCATACATCCGCGCTGCCTTTAACAAGGAAGTTTTCAAAAACATTACGGTAAACACCACCCTCGAATTATTTTCGGATTACCTGAAAAAATTCGGCAACATTGATGTCAACTGGAACGTGCTGGTCGGGCTTAAGGTCAACAAATGGCTGACAACTACCATCAACGCCCAGTTAATATATGATGACGATGTGATGATCAGGGTAACCGATACCAGATCCGGCCCGCGTACACAATTTAAAGAAGTTATAGGTGTCGGGATTTCTTATACGTTTAACCATTAAAAAGAAAGACACGTAATAATATAAAAGCCTCTTGTTATCAAGAGGTTTTTTATTTTTGCACAAAACTGATGTATGAAAAAAATCCAAAATGCTGAATTGAACCGTCTGAGCGTGTCAGCATTCAAGGACTCTGAAAAAAATCCGATCGTTGTTGTCCTGGATAATGTCCGGAGTATGAACAATATCGGCTCGGTATTCCGCACCTGCGATGCGTTCAGGGTAGAGCAGTTGTATTTGTGCGGCATTACGGCAACACCGCCGCACCGCGAAATACACAAGACCGCGCTTGGCGCTACAGATTCCGTATCCTGGGAATATTTTGAAGATACAAAAAAGGCCGTGGCCTGCCTGAAGGAAGAAGGATATTTCATTCTTGCGGTGGAGCAAACCGATAAAAGTGTCCATCTGAATGATTATGTCCCGGATAAAACAAAAAAAATGGCCCTGATATTTGGTAACGAAATTAACGGAATTGATGACGAGGTTTTGGCGCTGTGTGATTTTTGCCTTGAGATACCGCAATTCGGGACAAAACATTCTATTAACATTTCAGTCAGCGCCGGAATTATTTTATGGGATATTGTAACCAAAATGGTTAAAATATAGTAAAACGGGGGTGGTTTTAAAATGGGAACAAAAACGAGTTCTTTTACAAAATATTATAAATCAGCATATTAGCGACTCTCTTTACAAAAAAAGCATTTTAAAAATAATTTTTCAATTTTAAAATATCTTTTTTATATTTGTAGGCTCAAACATTAGAATTTTTTTTATAAACATTAAAAAATACAATTTATGAAACACTTCAACATCAAAGTAATTGTTGCCCTGGTTCTTGCAACTGTAATGTTTACAGGTTGCGGCTTAAGCAAAATGATCAAAAAGTATCCGACTGTAAAATACAGCGTTACCCCAGAAGTTCTGGAAACACATGGCGGTAAGATATCTGTTGCTGTAAACGGGACGATTCCCGCGAAATACTTTAACAAAAAAGCAACAGTTACAGTTACTCCGGTTCTGAAAGGCATGGACGGCACCACCCTGGCAACTTTGAAATCAATCACGCTGAAAGGTGAAAAAGCTACAGGCGACGGCCAGACCATAAAATATAAAGAAGGCGGAAGTTTTTCATATACCGATGTGATCAACTACAATGAAAACATGAACATGTCTGAATTGTATGTCGGACCGCTGGCTACCAAAGGCAAAAAAGTTGATGTTCCCCTCGGAACCAACAAACTTGCCGACGGTGTGATTCATACTTCCACACGTATCGAACGTGAAGAAGATCTCCAGACAGCAGAACACGGCTACGAACTGGAAACCATCATCACCAAAAAAGGCAACCTGTATTTTGAATACAATAAATCAGACCTGAACCTTAGAATGCCTTTGAATAAAGATGTTGTTAACGCTGCTCAGCTGAATGATACCGTTTTAGGTTTCCTCGGTTTGAACTGGAAAATAAAAAGCATTTCTATCAATGCATGGGCATCACCTGAAGGAGAATTAACCCTGAACCAGGAACTTTCAGCTGATCGTGGAAAAACAGCCAACAAATGGTTTGTTGAAAAAATCAAAAAAATGATCAAGGACAAGAAATTTACCGGAGCTGCCAAAGCTGAAGAATTAGTGGTTGCTGTAAATTCAAAAGGTGAAGATTTTGACGGATTCATGAAAGCCCTCAACGCTTCAAGCATTGCCCAGAAACAAACGATCGCCAACGTTATCCAGAGCCAGGAAAGCAAAGCTGAAAGAGAAAAATCAATAAAAGACATGACCGTTATCTATGCTGAAATCGAAAATATGTTATCAGTATTACGTCGTGCAGAATTTGTTGTAGAATGCTATCTTCCTAAAAAATCAAAAGAAGAAATCATTCAGCTTTCAACTACCGCTCCTGACAAACTCGACAACAAAGAATTACTCTATTCAGCTACTTTGACTGAAGATGTTGCTACAAAATATACCATTTACAAATCAGCAACCACCATTTATCCTAACGATTGGAAAGGTTTCGCCAATGCAGGTATGTGCGCTATGAAACTCGGAAAAATCGACGAAGCCAAGACTTACCTTGACAAAGCCAACCAGCTCAATCCTAACGACGGACAGATTAACTACAACCTCGGTGTACTTGCTTTCTGGAATAAAGATGATGTTGCTGCACAGAATTATTTCAACGTGGCAAAAGCCAAGAATATTGATATCAGCCACAACGAAGCCCTCCTGAAAATCAGAATAGGCGACTATGCCGGCGCACTGACATCTTTTGGTGGCAAAAAATGCAAATACAACCTTGCTCTTGCACAACTGTTATCAGGCAACACCACCGCTGCAAAACAGACACTGGATTGCACCAAACCACAAACCGCTGCCGTATATTACCTGATCGCTGTTAACGCAGCCCGTACATCAAACACCGCTGTTATGTACGAATATCTTGCAAAAGCAGTTGCAGCTGATTCCAAATACAAAAAAGAAGCTATGGAAGACAGAGAATTTTTGAAATATTTCAAAGATGCTGCTTTCCTCGATGCTATCAAATAATAACTCTTTATAGAAAGAAAAAACTCCGGCGATTCGCCGGAGTTTTTTTTTGTGCATATAAGACTGTGGCTGCTTTTGCCAGGCAAATAGAATAATACCGATTGCCATAATTTTAAAACTATAAAATGGTCTATGCTATAACTTAAGATATTTGCCTCACTATCAATTAACCAATTAATATTTTCGTCATACTTTTTTGTTTGCCCAAAAAAGTATGCAAAAAATGGCATCCTGTCGAACGCTTCATCCCGCTCTGAAAAAAACAAGAAAATCTTAAAAAAGTTGTCCCGTCCGCCGCGGCGGACGGGAGACGCAAGCGCCTTTTTTGATTTTCTAAGTTTTTTTCATTCACCCCCGCCCACGCCGCACGACAGGAATGGCCTGCGCGCCTGATATTCGCTAACATTTCCCGATGAGCTGAATTTTTTATTGCCCGCCAATGGCAAATTTTTGATTTTTTGTTTAAAGACAAAAAGGAAAATAAAAAGACATATTGATTTTAATATCTTTATTGCACCAGTGAATTTTCCAACCTGCTTAACCTAAACAGCCTGATCGTAAACAATATCATCCAGGTCATGAGCAAAAGCCCGCCCGGCATGGCAAATGCTGTGGCCATGGTTTCTACGCCGGGAACAAATGTCACTAGTACCATGTAACATAGCATGAATATGCTGCCGGTAATACCCAACCATGCGTTTGTTTTACTGAATTTGCGGCCTTTTAACATGACCACCGACATGATCAGATTTGCCATATTGGGAATGAAAAATCCCAAAAACATCCCCGGGCTGCCATGTGAGCCCTGTGCCAGCAATGATTCACCCGCGGCCGCATACAACACTTTTTGCGATTCGATGGTCGTTGCAAAATACTTGTGGCTCAGCTCCAACATGGGTAACGCGGTATTGTTGGCCACCATTAATACACTGCCAAAAAGAAAAAGTAATAATGCCAATAAACTATAAGCTTTGTTTATGTCGCGGTGAGCCGCAAAGAGTGCGAAAAATACCGGAATCATGATCATCTGGTTTATGATATTGAGCAGGTCGAGGTTGTATAGTCCGGTAAACGCGTTATCGTGAAACTGGGAAAACCGATCAATAGCCGTTTGAGGCAGGGCTGTTAAGTTACCGCCCGTTATATTGCCTATCACGACATCCAGTAAAATGCCCGCCAACGCAATGATGGCTGCAATACCGCCGAGCCTGTAAATGGTGCTCCATTGTTTTTCGGAGTTTTTATTACTGAAAAACTCATGTAATGTCTGGTTCATTTTTTTTTCTCCTTTATTTCTGAATTGTTGGTTCATATTCGTAACATTAATTCCTGAAAAAATACATACTGATCCGGTTTGGCAGGATGTTCAGCGTAGCTGTGCTTTTTTTTGTTTCACAAGTTTTATTTTATACCACACGTAAATGGCAAGCCCGGCCAAAAGCATTGTAATATCAGTTACAACAGCAATCGTGAACGAATGATTATATAAGCCGAGCCCGACGTTGGGTGAACCATTAAAGAAAAGTGGCAGGTCGGGCGGTAAGGGCGCACCGCCGTATACAGCCCCCATAGGATGTGTTATGAAATCTACCACCCAGTGGCTGAATACCAGCAGCCCTATAACGATGCCCGACCGGCGGTCGTGATACACGCGGGCTGCCAGAAGTGCCGCCAGAAAAGACCATATCGCCGACATGAAGAGGCCGTGAGACCATGGTGATGAATTGATGCCGGCGCCAGCCCGGTCGATGCCGGTAACATAAAAAATGCCCCATAGTATATCGGTTAGCTCTGTAGCCAATAACAACACTACAATATGAACTTTCGGCGCCAGGGTTTTTGCCGCAAAACCGAATCCAAGATGTCCTAAACCTGCCATTTATGGTTCCTCCTTATATTCCCTTTATTATAAATAAAATACTCATTGCTGAACGATTGAAAATCCATTTCGTCCCTACGGGACTCAAATTCAATTCTTAATTAATTTCTACCCATATTTTGTCCCTACGGGACAGTCCCGTTAGGGACTGAATATTGGTAAACAAAAAGAACCCGCGATTTTTCAAGTCCTGTAGGGACGTAATGAAAGCAAGGATTTTGGGATTCGACAAACAATTAATCATTCAGTAAAATAAAATAATATTAAAAACTACTTTGAATTAATAGGTAATAAACAAAAGGTTTTGATTTTCTTTCATTAAGCATAAATTAAATTAAATTAATTTATTAATTGAAAACAGTTTCTTAGTTTTGCTTTAATTTTCCTTTGACAAAATTAACCAGGGAAGGGATTAGCTGCAATAGTTAATAATCATCATTTTCATATGGAGCTTAAATTTATAAAAGACTCAATCGACAACGTCCTGTCCCTCCAGGATTTTGGTGGTGAAATTCCCGACTACAAAACCGTGGAAAACAGCATCGCCCTGTTGGAACGCATGGCAGAAGTAGAGAACAGCTCCATAGCGGTTTTTGATTTGTACAAAAAAGAATTTATCACCGTCCGGCCAAAATACAAGGATCAGGTGGACATTGATCTGGTTGAAGCTAAGAAATATGGCCCGGCGTATTACATTTCGTTGATGCATCCGGATGATGCCCCCGTAGTGCTTGACACGTATAAGAAAGTCTTTGAGTTCAGTTTCAATCTTCCATTAAAAGAAAAGAAAGATTATAAAACGATCTTTAATTTCCGGATTGAAAATCAGGGAAAATATTTTCACTTCATCCAGCAGATTGTAACATTGGAACTTACCCCAAATGGTAAGATTTGGCTTGGCTTATCGCTGGCCGATATGTTACCCGACAACGAAAAATTCGACAAGGTCAACCGCAGGGTCATTAACCTGCGAAATGGACAGTATTACCTTTTTAATGAAGATGATGCGGGAAACGACGCGCAAAGGCTGTCAAAAAGGGAACTGGAGGTGCTTGGGTTGGTTTCAAAAGGGATGATAAGTAAAGAAATCGCCGATAAGCTTTTTATCAGTGTGAATACCGTTAATAACCACCGGCAGAAAATTCTTGAAAAGGTTAAAGCCGCCAATACCAATGAAGCGGTATTATACGCCCGGAATTTGGGGCTGATTTAAGTGTTCATTTCTAATGTACTCTTTTTAATTTTTATTTGAGCCTCCGCAACCTTGCCGCGTGCTTTCATAGTTAATATTAAACTATTTATTTGTCTGCAATAAATTTTTGTTTCTCTTTTTTACAAATCAACTGAACCGACCATTTACCTGTTTGTGCCGATGGTGGTAGTCCGCCGCCCGGGAATAGCCATTGCCCTGCCATTAAGAAATTTTTAAGCTTAGGGAGCTGCATATCCAACGATTTCATCATATTTTCCCTTGAAGGCATAAACCCTTCGTAGGCGCCATCTTTTACTCCTGTAAAACGAACATCGGTTTTAGGTGTGGCTACGTCAATTACTTCAATGTATTGAGTAATACCCGGATATTCTAATTCCAAAAATGCGGTGGCATCTTTTTCAATTTGAAGTTTTTCATTTTTATATTCATCTCCTTCTAAATTTTCCCAAAGGTTCCAAGGGGTTTCGTAGCGCAAAACAATAGATGTTTTTCCTTCGGGCGCCATCGTTGTGTCGTACGAATAATTCATGATCGAATAGCCGTATTCCAATTTGGTTCTTCCTATTTTCAGGCCTTTTGAAATATTTATGGTAATCGGGGCTGCATATTCAATAACTTTATTTATCCCAAACGAAACCTGTACCAGCGGAGTAAATAATTCCCAATTTTTATAGGCAAAATCAATTTTTTTCGAAATGTATTTACCTTCCAACATTTTATAGATGGTAGCATAACCATCGGCAGCGCTAATTACATAATCGGATAAAACCGTTGTTCCATCAGACAGCGTCACACCTTTAGCTGTGTTGTTTTCAACTATAATTTTTTCAACGCTCTTGTTGTATGAAATTTTTCCGCCAAGCCGTTCGAATTTTTCCACCATGCGCTGGGCCAATGGAAAAGAACCGCCTTTTATATAGCCTGCATTTTTTTGATTAAACCAGGCAAGCATAAAAATAAAGCCCAATGCAGAAAAATTTCTATCGCCATACAATCCAAGAAAAAACGATGTTATTTTTTCTGTTTTAAAGCCAAGTTTTTCAAAATACTCTTTACAGCTTATCCTTCCGAATTTTCGGACCAGATTAATAATGGGAAGCATCACGGGAATACTTCTGATATAGTCAAGCGGACTACGAAGCGCGGGGGGTAATGCAAAAGGTTCTAATAAGCCGCTTTTACGCATATCGTTGCACATTCTTCGGATGGGTTTGGTATCTTCAGGTGCCAGCTCGATAAGGTATTTTTCCCAACGGTCAATATTGGTATAAATGATAAATTTATTTCTGTCTTTATCAAATATTTGAGAATGAACTTCGTGGTCAATTATTTCGGTTTCATTATTAATAACATTGGTTTCTTTCCATATTTCATTGAAAGCGCCTTTCGAAGTACCTACCAGCCAATGCAAACAATAATCGAAACGATATTTTTTGCGTTCCCAGGCCGTACATTGCCCGCCTGCTACAGCGTGCATTTCAATAATTTCGGTATCAAAACCATTCATGGCCGCATAAATTCCTGCAGATAAGCCGGCAATTCCACCGCCGATTATTGTTATCTTTTTTTTCATTTTTATGTATTTTGAATTACTGTTGTCCTGTAAATAATTAAAAACTAAAGGATGTAAAAAAGTTTTCGTCCTTAGCCTCTTTTCCGATTGCTATCGGAACTAAAGGAAGTATTGATTTTCATCAATTTACATCCGCCAATTGGCGGATCGAGGTAAAATAAATTGATGAAAAGCATCCGCCGCCGCGGATGATAAGGCTTTCCATAAAGTTATAAAATTTTTATCAGTCAGCAATGATTTTGAATTTAATACCATCCAAATTTAAAATAACCACTAACACCCCGCAACCTTGCCGCGAGGCTTCCAAAATTAATAATTTTTTATGTTTTACCGTATGTTGAAAGTGTGTTGTTTGCAATTGTCAAGTTGTCTTAAAAATATACCAATTTTGTGTTATTTTTTTTATCATAATGTAATTTTCTCCGTCAATTCTTGGACACAGCTTATCATTATCAATAAACAACACTCCAAATGTATCACTGAGCATGCCGCCAATAATAAACCTGACTGAATGTGCCGAAATTTCAGTTGCTTTTTCAACAACTGCTAATTCTAATTTTTTTTTGATTTTAATAACTTCTTTGCTTTCAGGACCATTATTAAATTTCTGTAAGAGAGATTCAAAATCATTTTTATGTTCAATAAAATAAGCCGAAAGTACGCTGTCTGAAGAAGTCGCAAGTGGTGAATGCATCATGGTACTGCGAGCTAAATCCCTGATTGAGGAAAGGTTCCAATTATTGTTTTTTACAAAATTCAAATAAATATTATGCGGTTTTTGGGAATAAATCGTAACTGAAATAACTGCAAAAGAGCTGTCCATTTGCAAAATTTCAAATGTTCTTTTAATTTCTTTAGGTATGTTCTGTCCAAAGGTTTTTTCAGTAAAATCCGGATACATCAATTCCCATGTCTTTTTAAATTCAGGTAGTTTTTCTTTTGGAATATTTGAATACATCGTTGTGTCAGGAAACATTTCACAACACAAATAATTCTTTACATCAGGAAAACTATCATTACTCATAAATTTTTGAGCAATTTCTAAAGGGCTTAAAGTGTCATTAATAATAACTTTATAATTCCCGCTTTCAACATTTTTTGGCGATGCAAAACTTGCTATAAAATAGGAAATGAGACAGAGGGAGATTACTGATATGTTCTTTAATATTCCCATTTTTATATGATTACCAATAGCACTCCGCATCTGAGCCGCGGAGTGCTTCCAAAGTTAATAATTTTTTTACTATTGTACTGCCAAATTCATGCTTATCAAAGGATTTAAATAATTGAATTCTTTTTTTTCCTTTTTTCCGATTGCTATCGGAACTAAAGCCTGCCAGACCATGCCTGCAGTCACACTTCGACACCTTTTTCTGTGGCTATTACAGTAATTAAAATTTTGTTTGGAAAAAGGGCTCTGTGTGACAATAGTGCAAAGTCAGTCAGAGCCATTGTTCTGGTAGAAATCTTAAATAGAAGCAATAATTTGAACAATGTGTCGAAGACTGACCAACTCTGCCCGCCACACTTCTGTGTAAATCGGACACTACGGCATGCAGGCATTTGGATTGAGGCAAAATAAATTGATGAAAAGCAATCTGCCACGGCCGACCATGGCCTGCGGAAGCGCCCCGCTCACATTAAAATAAATTTCTGGCAGCAAACATAACAATCATGGTTAAAATCATCAGGCAAAAAAGGATTACTCCGGTTACCCATAATGGTTTTTTGCGGAATATCAGTATTTCATGTAATCAGTCATTTATTTAGATTGCCGAAATTGTCAACTCTTGTGCGCCATTTTTCCAAATATTGTTTCCAAGCTCAATTAGTTTTTGTTTGTCACGTTCTATTACTTTTGCGAAAATGTTGCAAGCGTCCAGGCCTTTACCTTCGCCATAATATATCCCAAAACAATTCGCAGTCTTTGTCCTGGCCGGTTTCGACGGCCCAAATACAACTTCGCCGGGTTCTGTAAATACCGATGCATTCTCTTGAATGATGTCAAGTTTAGGCACATCGTCTATCCAGATTTCTTGTCCGGAAACCCGTGCATGGTAAAAAGTCCTGGTAAATGGCAAGATCCCGGGAAACGCCTTTGATGTCACCGGAGCCGTGTCCGGATAAAATTCAAATCTTATTTCCTGACCATCCGGTGTTGTAATTTTAAATCCATTCATATCAAAATAAATTTCTGGCAGCAAACATAACAATCATGGTTAAAATCATCATGCAAAAAAGGATTATTCCGGTTATCCATAATGGTTTTTTTCGGAAGATAAGCCCGAAAATAAATAGGGGCAGGGAGGCTGCGCCACACAGGATCAAGAGCATCATTATCATTGCCATAGGGTTTGGGTTTTTTAAAGGGTCATAAAATTATTAAAATCAATTACACTGTAAAGTTGGCTTGAGGTGCTTTGGCAATGTGCTTGCCAATGCGTTGGTTTTACTTTTTCTGTTTGATTTTTTTTTCTAATACTTTCAAACTCTCCAAATAGTTTTTTTCTGCTTCGCTTAATGTTTTTTGTTGATATTTTTTATACTCTGTAGTTGCTTTTGATATTGCTTTTTCGTGGCTGATGGAACCTGCTCCGATTAACAAATTTTCACCGCTCATTGTTAAAATTCTATCCAAATGTTCAGCCCAATCTTTCATTGTCATTGTCTGTTCCCGTTCAGCCTGACGTTCAGCAAAATCCAAATACCCTGAAACTATTTGTCCAAGTGAACGAAGTTCTTTTTCATTTAAATAATTTTTTGCAACAACAACATCTTTCAAATACGGACGATTGCCCTGGAAAGTCATTAAGCCCATAAATTCTTTTTCAGCATCGGCACGCTTAAAAATTACCTCAGCTGCAGTTTGTCCGTGTATGGCAAAATGAATTTTGTTTTGTACTTTCTTAAAAAATGCAATGGAAATTTCAGCTTTAGGATCGTAATCAATACTTGTGGAATAAATATCTAATATCTGACGGTAAAATACTTTTTCTGATGCCCTGATATCGCGTATGCGTTGCAATAATTCCTTCCAATAGCCACCACCGCCTAAATTTTTCAGGCGTTCATCATCCATGGTAAAACCTTTGCGTATATACTCATTAAGCCGTTTGGTTGCCCACTGTCTAAACTGTGTCCCACGCAATGACTTCACACGGTAACCAACAGAAATAATGACGTCTAAATTATAGTAATTTGGTGCTTTCTGCTGAAATTCGGAATTTCCGAATTTCTGTAAACATGCAGTCTCGTCAAGCTCTCCTTCAGTAAAAACATTTTGTATATGCTCGTTAATTGTTGATTTTGCTTTACCAAAAAGTAACGCCATTTGCTCTTGGGTAAGCCAAACGGTTTCATCCTCAAAACGAATATCCACCGAAATTTTTTCATCTTCGGTTTTAAATAAAATAAAATCTGAATGGTTTTCTTTCATACTAATTTATATTGAAAGCTTTTTTTATATGTTCTTCTTTAGCGGCAGCTTGATGGGCTTTGCAGCCGGAACGTTAAACCGTCTTGCCGTGTCAACCCGTTTATAAAATTAATTAATTTTCCATACGGTTGGTGTTTTTTATGTCTGCCGTGGCAGATGGTATTTATCTTTTTTATCGCGTTCTGTTAGCCACGGGTATCATAGACCGGGCGGACGGTGTAAATAGAACGATGCCTTCTTTCATTATTCATTTTCCTCGTAATAATATGAGTAATCAATTCCTTTCAAAAACAATTCGCGGTCGTTTATTTTGGTGGTGAGCGCTTTTTCCAAAAGTGATTTTATAACACTACTTTTGGTTGGACTTAGCATCATTGCGTTCATGTAATCCCGCTTACTTATTTTACTCCAATCAACGCATTTTTTGAGGCGTTTTTTTAGTATCAAATCAAACCATATTCTGGCGCTTCTGCCATTGCCTTCCATAAAAGGGTGCGCAATGTTCATTTCTACATATTTATTTACGATTTCGTCAAATGTATTTTCGGGCATGGCTTCTATGTGCTTTAATGTGTGGCCTAAAAAGCGTGACATGGCAAATTGGAAACCACCTTTTGAAATATTTTTTTGTCTTATTTGTCCCGCAAAATCATACAATCCGCCAAACAAATAAGCGTGTATTTGCTGCAACCCTTTAATTGTACCAACTTCTATGCTGTTGATAAAAGAACTTTCAAACAGGGCATACGCTTTTGTTTTGCTTTTTCCGTCTATGCTCTCATCACTATATGTAAACCATTCAATAAACCGGTTTGCCTTTTTGCCCGGAAATTCTTTGCCTAAGGCAATAATACCGGTGTAATCCAGCATATCGGCTAAACGCTTTTTGCCGTCCGGTGCAGGAATTTTCAACTGGGTAGTGGCACTAACCACTTCGCTGTTTTCTTTTTTTAATTTGGCTTTAAGATATTTCCAATAGTTGCGGGTTTTGGTGTAGTCGTCCTGGCCGGTAAGCAAAGCAACAATATCCAACACGCTAAACCACCATTTGGCGTTTTGTTCGTCCCAAACGGCCCGCACTTCGCGATCGTCAAAAAAACGTATGGATATTTTCGCGTTACTCATAATTTTTTGCTTATCTATTCCGTCGCGCTATAATTTATGACCAAAGTTACAATATTTTGATCTTATAGTGGCTATCTGCTGTTTTACTTTAATTGTTGGAGGGGTTTTGTGTCTAGCAAGGTCAGTGTTTAAATCTAACGTCATTGTGGTACTTTAAAAATTCAATATCTGGCAAAAATCTTGAAGGCAAAATCATATTCTGATTATGGTATTTGAGAAAATAATCTTCAACAGATTTTGATTTTTTTTGCTTCAATAAAATTGGAGAAACTTTGATTTTAAAATCAGTGGTGATGGTTATTAAACCTGATTCAAAAGCTTTATCATGTAAGGCATTGATGGCAATTCCATTTTGCGGATTTAATCTGTTTTTCTCATCAATACTCCAAGGTTTGATATGACCGGCAATTAGAAATTCCGGTTGCTGAATACCGGTTATGCAACAAGTATTGTTGTACGAAGCAAGGATTGAACTTCTGAAAAAGGATTGATTCACCCTGACCTTAACGATTTGTTCTCTTGTTTTTCCTTCCTTCGGAAGATCAGTTTCAGGAATATGATTTAATTTTTCAACGGTTGTGTTTTCAATTTTTGCAAGAAGTTTTTCGCTTTCGTAGGGCAATACATCCCAATGATTGAAAAACTCATTCCAGATTTCTTTATCTAAATTGCTTGCATTTGAAGCCCCTTTAATTCCTCTTGCTTTGAGGCTTGGGTCAAGGCTTGCAAAGTTTACAAGTTTATATGTAACCGAACTGGAGGTTCTGCCAATAAGATTTGCGAGATTTATTACTTCCGGGTTGAGCCTGTGTAATCTGCCAAAAGGAAGTTTGCAATAAAGGTTTATTGCCAAAATTAATTCATCTCTTGTCCATAATTTTTGCCCCTCTTTCATTCTTCAACATCTTTTTGCATAATAAATTTAAAACCACAGACTGCCGATAAGCATTTATGATGTTGGGTTTGCTCAGGCGTTTTATATAAATCCAAAGTAATTTCAGTCCTTGAACCGCATTTAGGGCAAGTTGCAGGTTGGTCCGAAAAAATATAAACTTCTGAATAATTTATCATTAGGCAGTGAGGTTTTTCTTATTTTTTAAAAATGATTATTAAGGTTTATCATCCAACTCTAAGTTTGGCAGCATCTTTCCATAAATAGTTAGGCAATGGTTCATTTAATTTCCATTTAATATTCATGGGTTTTGCACCATAATGCTCTAACAATTGTGCTTCACCAATAAAAACATATCCCATGGTGTTCCCAAACTCATCTTTGTTTTTTTCTCGCACAAAAAGCAAGATTTTTTTTTCATCTTCTTGATGTTTTATGTATGAAATTCCTTTAGGGGTTTCCGGACCCGCTGAATTTTGGCTTTGCCAATGAAATAAGGTTTCATTGATAGCATAATCATCATACATAGTAGTCGGAGAAAAATTTTCCTCGGACTTGATGAGGTTTATAAAAAGCAGTTCTGTATTTAGTGCAGTATTTTCAGCAACGCCTTCTCTGCTTGGCGACCTTCTTTCGAATGTGCTTAACCCAAATGCCGCTAAGATTTGATCTCTTGTGTAGCGCGAATGTAATTTTAGTGGTTGTTTGTAAGGTAAATCAATATTAATTTCTTTAAAGTCAATTCTATCAATTAACAATTCTAAAACTTCAACAATTTCATCAACCATTACTTTGTTTCGACCTAATTCTTTTATGCTTATTTCTAAAGAATCAAAACCACCTGCTGTTTGCCAAATATCGTAGTGTAACATCAACAGCATTTGTTTTTCAGTTTCGTTAAACTCATTTAATGAGATTTTAAACTCTTTTTTGGCCAAGCTCAAAATAAACTGAAAATAACTGTTTGAGCTAGATGACAGCCATTTGTTTAGAATAGCACTCACAATTTGTTTTTCATTTTTGGCGTCAAAATTTTCCAACCTTCCTGCTTCTTGACAAAGTCTTTTCCAGCCCCCTTTTTTATAGATCAATTGAAGCGGAATATTGTTGAAATCAACGAAATTTTTCAAGTTTAACTGGAAGGTAGTTTGGTGCTGAAAATTTTGAATCTTTTGAATTAATTGATTTCGATTTAGGGATGTAGCTGCGGTAATATTTTCAAGAATAATCTGCTTAGCTTTTTTTTCTAAAATTATAGAACATCCTAGTGGTAGATGAGGAAAATTGTTTTCTATTTCCTTTGTAACTGTTGTCGCAGTTTTACCAATTAACGCGCGAAACTTGTTTTCAAAATTGTATTCAGGCCTTGAGTTACCAACAAAGTCTAAAACAGTTAAACAATCTTTGTTTTCTGCCAAGCGTAAGCCTCGACCAAGTTGTTGCAGGAAAATAGACAAGCTTTCAGTAGGTCTTAAAAACAATACAGTATCAATTTCTGGTATGTCAACGCCTTCGTTAAAAATATCAACTACAAATAAGTAATTGATTTCTTTCTTGAGCAATTGGTTTCTTACATTATCCCTGTTTTGATTATTTGCACTGGTTAAATAGTCTGCTTTTAGACCAGCAAGAGTGAATTTCTCCGCCATAAATCTTGCGTGTTCCATAGTTACGCAAAAACCGATAGCACGAATATCGTTAAGGTCTTTGGTAAATTTTTCTAAAGAGTCAATAATTTCTCGAACCCTTCTATCGTTGGCTGTAAACACAGAAGACAATTCACTCGCAATGTAACGACCTCTTTCCCAACCTACTTTCGAAAGATCAATACTATCAGTAATTCCAAAATACTGAAATGGGCATAGAAGTTTTCTATTTAATGCTTCAGGCAATCTAATTTCTGCTGCAATTCTATTATGAAAATCTTCCTGAATGTCTCCACCGTCCATTCTCTCTGGTGTAGCCGTTAATCCAAGAAGCACCTTTGGCTGAAAATAATTAATTATACCCCGATAACTATTAGCTGTGAGATGGTGACATTCGTCAATAACTATATAATCAAAATATTCTGGGGATAGATTTATTTCGTCTAATCGATTATTGATTGTCTGAACAGAAGCAAATACATATTCATATGAATCTGGAACTGACCCGTCAACCCACAATTCTCCAAAGTTATTGTCTTTTAATATTCCTCTAAAGGTGGTTATTGACTGAATTAGTATTTCCTTTCTATGCGCTAAAAAGAGGAGTTTAGCCGAATTGCTTTCTTTTTTAAAATTTTTGTAATCAAACGCAGAAATAACAGTCTTTCCAGTCCCAGTTGCTGCTACAACAAGGTTTTTATTTCTATTATGAATTGATCGTTCTACTTCAAGCTTTTCTAAAATCTCAGATTGAAAAGGAAATGGTTTGATATCAAAAAATGAGAGATTCAAATCGGTGACTCTGCCAGATTTTCCTTGATTCAAAGATTCAATTAATTTTTCTTTATGAATAGAATCAATAAAAATCTCAAAATCGTCACTTTGCCAGTAAGAATCAAAGGTTTTCTGAAATTTATCAATGATATGACTAACCTCTTTTGTAGTGATTTTAAGGTTCCACTCTAAACCATCAGTTAATGCAGAACGAGAAAAATTGGAAGAACCAATATAGGCTGTATGAAATTCAGTATTTCTTTTGAACAAGTATGCTTTCGCATGAAGCCTTTCATTACCTGTATTATAGGATATCTTTATTTGCGTATTTTCTAATTTGGAAAGTAGTTGAATGGCTTTATAATCAGAAGCCCCCATGTAAGTAGTTGTTATCACTCTTAATTGGCCACCTCTTTGCGTAAATTCCTTCAATTCTCTCTCTAAAATGATGATACCTTTGAATTTTATAAACGAAACGAGAAGGTCTATTTTATTAGAAGATAGAATTTCTTTTTTTAGTTCGCTTTCGAAAGAAAGACCAACATTGCCGCCTGTAAATAGTTCACTATGCGTCAATCTAGTATATGGTGTAATTTCTTTTAAATGCAAATTAAAATCCGAAAAATGAGCATCTATTTTTGAAAAAACTGCTTTTAAAATTTCCCCTTCAACGGCAATCAAGTCATTATTAAATTCCTCTTTATTTAGTTCTTCTTTTAGAAATAAAATTATTTTGTTGGCAATTTCGATTTGAATCTCAATTTGATTTTCTCCTTTAACATAATTCAGTGCATTCTTAATTGTTTGAGAAAGGTGTTTTGCTAAGATTGTGGATGCCTCTTCTTTATCTAAAACAGATTTGTTTACATAAAAAACTTCTTTGTCAATATCCTCAAGTTTTTTAGAAACTATTTGTGTCACCAATTCTTCGTAAATTCCTTCGTTCATAATCCTAAGTATTCATTGAGAATAGGTATATCCGCTTGAGCCCAATCTAAAATTTTCAGTTTGTCTTTATTAAGTAAAAGATACTGCTTGTGTTCTGTTAGTTTAATGTCACCTCTTATGTAGTTTGCTGTGAAAGGAATCAGCTGAATTGAAAAATTGGGGTAGTCAAACTTTGAAGGAGTTAACTTTGAAATCAATTCAATTTCAATATTTAGTTCTTCTTTGATTTCACGCTTAATACAATCTTGTTCTGACTCTCCCTTTTCAATCTTCCCACCTGGGAACTCCCATTTTAAAGGCAGTTTCATATTCTCATCTCTTTGAACCACTAGCGTTTTATCGTTAAAGGAAATTATTGCACAAGTTACATCAATTATTTTCATTGATTATACATTTTGATCTAAACATTAAATAATATTAAAAACTGTAAAGTATTTCATTGGCATTATTTCTTTAGTATATTTTGTTCACCGTGGTTGTCGTTTTTGCATTTTCCTAACGATTGCGTGTATGATTAATGGCGGACCTATGACCAGGTACTTGTGCATAACAAGGTTAATATGTGAGTCGGTTTTTTATCTTTTTTGCTCTGCAAAGATCAATTTATGAGGTAACCTTTACAAGTTTTGCATAGATTCTTCGGTACGGTACATTTTACAGAATGACAGTTTCAAGAAGAAAAATTAAGATGTGTATGCCCTGAGGCACCCCCCAAAAAATAGTTACAGAAGAAAACTAATTTTTAAACAACTGAATTTTATAAACCGAAGATTGGTTTCCTATAAATAATTTTACGAAGTACACTCCTGAGTTTAAGTAATTCAAATTCAAAGCATATTCTGAACTGTTAACATCATTTTTTTCATAAACATTCTTTCCAACAATATCATATATTAAAATTCTGTTGATGATACCGCTCGATTGAATGTTGACTGTCCCTGATGACGGATTGGGATAGAAATTCGCATAATGTCTAACTTCAGTGGTTTCTCCAATACCACTTTCATCATCAGCGAAAAACACCATTGCGGTAACATCCCCCGTTATGGTTACATTAACCGGATTCACTGTTGTTGGTATACTGTTAATTTCCCATTTTTCAAAAACTTTTCCGTTGGCAGGATGGGCGGTTAATGAGATCGTGGATCCATCCTGAAAATAATGCTGGCCTGAAGGAGGTGTGGTGGTGCCGCCATTTCCGGCAATCATAGTTAATGTAGATTGAGCGTTGGTTGTTGGGGCAAAATAAGCATGAGCAACTATATTTTCCGCCATAATTATATCCACATTTTGTGTGTTATATTCTACTGAATCTAACATCCATTTTTCAAAGACATAACCCAGTGAGGGCGATGCATACAGTTGCAAACTGGTTCCAACAGGGTAATTGTAAATGCCCTGTGACGGGGTTGTTTGTCCCTCTCCCTGCATGGTGAGTATAGTCAACCGGCGGGTTTCGGTAAAATGTGCTACAACAGTTGTATTTTCGGTGATAGTAATGGTGGTATCCTGTGTAAAAACATCGGTTCCGTTAATAACCCATTTTACAAAGGCATTTTCCATATCAGCTATTGCAGAAAGGTTTGCTAAACTATCATTGAGGACATAATGAGTGCCTGCCGGGGGTATTGTAATTCCGTTTCCGATAGCACTAATTTGCAAACTATATTGAGGCAGGGTGGTTTGAACAAAATATGCCGTAGCCGTCATACTGCTATCCATGGTTACCATTATTGCCTGGTTATCATAGATGTTAGTTCCTACGATCCATTTCTGGAAAACATATCCCTGTGTTGGGGAAGCATACAAAATAACCTGTGAGTGCTCTTGGTAGGCATGCACACCAGCAGGAACATTTGTGGTTCCCGGGCCATTTACAGCCACCGTCAAATCATAATTTTTATAGAAATGTACGTTTAAATAGATATCATCATAAATTTGAGGATCGCACTCAGATTTTAAAGTAAATTTCAGGTTGTCGTATGTAGCTGAATCAGGGCCTTTGGTAACTTCGATGGTGGCAATGGCAGGCGTTCCGACAGGTATAGTATATGGATAAGGAACATTACCAATAATCGGGCTGCCGCCGATGGAAAGATGGGCGCCATAAGGATTAGAGGTATGGTCGAACATTAGGTCGTAAGTCATGGTTTCCCCGCTTTGACTAAGATTGCCCAATTGGAAATAAAAAACAGCCGCCTGACTTTCTTCGACCGATTGGGAGTAGGGCGTTGGCGGCGGATTATTAGATATCAACTGAACACCTTCGCGAGGCAACGTGCCATCCTCATACGGACAACTCGAATTGCCTGTTACAAGCTTAAATGCAGGTACCCCATACACTTTTTCTTTTAGTACATCAACGGTAAATTGATCACCCGGATCGTCATCAGACAGAACATAGCCTATTGTATTAACATTTGTCGTATCACTCGAATTTATTGTATCAATTGTAATCCGCCCTTTTGCTTCCATTGTTTGGGAGTGTCCTATTCCAGCTATTGTACCTCCGATTTCTTTTATGGTCGTGGTATCAAGGGTATAATTAACATCAATAGACCCACTATTTGTTCGGCTTGTTTGAAGCGAGTTTTGATATAAAACGCCTCCACTGAAGGATTTGTTTTCAACAAACACGGCACTATCAATATTAGCATGATTGTTATCAACCACCTGTTGCCATACATGCATTTGATTTAGTAATTTGTTTGCCTCAATGCTGTCTTGAAGAGTAGCATTGGGCAAGTTCAGCAATATATTTGATGCTGTTTGCAAATCAGGGATTACAAAATCAACGATATGGCTTTCGGTGTACATATAGGTGGTTGCAAACCCATTGGGTTGCATCCACAATGTTTTTGGCAAATCTATTTTACATGAATCAAAATCATACATAACTCCATCTGACACGGCATATATCAAGTTTAGCGCGCCCCCAACATAAAGATCTCCCGACTGGCCCATAATATCTGCATTACCGGATGTCTGAAATAACTCAGAGGTGGTGGTGGTAATATTCAATCCTGATTCTCTGGTTTCAGAAGTGCCCGAACCCCAATTCTCTGATTTGTTATATATTACTGCCGCTTCTGTTGATAAAAATCCGTGACTAACGCCAACCACAAGGCCCCAAAAATGAATGTTTTCTTCATTGTTAGTTCCCTCTTTTAAATAGCTTGCTTTAAACGAGGTTGAAATACTTTTGTTAGCTTCCAGAAAACTATAACTATTGTCTCCGGGAGGATTATGCAAAATATGCATGGGAATTTCAGGACTAACGGTTGTGAAGGTCGAATGACGAGGCTTAAAGCCAATTACGATTACATCAGTATAGACTGTATCGCGTTGATTGCCGCTTACCAATATGGCCTGAATGAATTTCTTATAAGGTGGAACAATATTAGGATTTCCCGGTGTAAGAGGAAAACTGACGGTGTCGCCCTGTACATAAAAAAGGGTATCGGATTTAACATTTACGCTGTCCGATGATATATTTTCCTGGATCACAATAAACCCATCATCAGCAGGGCATGACACGCCGTTAAATTTTTCCTGGGGAAGAAACTTAACCACCTTTTCCAAGCCTTGTTCCATTAATGGAATTGAATCATAAAGGGGTATTGCTGATGAACAAGTGTGATAACTGCTAAGCCCGAGCATGGACAGTTGTGGTTCTTCAATATAAGTAAAATCGAGCGTGGTTGAATCATTATGAAATGCCAGTGAATTATAATATGTAAGATCCACATCGGGTATATTCCAGAAATATCCCAGCACATCTATTGAATCGAGAATTTGCTGATCAAAAGTTGCAAAATGTAATAATTGAATGCGATAATTGCGTGCAGGAAGAACCACGGAATAGTAACCATTTGTATCCGTTGTTACAAGAATGTTATCACAAGCATTTTGACCCGTAGAAGTTGCTGTGAACTTTAATGTTGCAGCTCCAATGGAAGTATTACAACTGGCTTTAAAACGGCCTGTTAAAGTATATTGTTTGGTGTCGGTAAAAGGAAGTATATTCGCATCTGATAACACAACAACCGTTCTTTCAGCAGGACTAAAAGTGTGATTTTCGAGGGTGGGTTTAATGGTATAGTTGCCTCCCGTAGGAACAGTTAAATGATACACGCCAAGACTGTCCGTTATAACATGCGTGCTGTCGTTGTTCAATAACATATGAACCCCGGCCCTTGGGCATCCGCCCTGAGTAACTGTTCCGGTTAAAATGTATGAAGAAGTGTCAGTAAAATTAACATTTGCAACATTCGGACTGGTAAGATTTAAGGTCACAAGGGTTTGAGCCGGATCAAAATTTCGCCCGGGAGAGGCAGGGACCACATTAAATTGTGCAGTATTGTAATAATAAATATTCGGAATTGTATAGTTCCCGTTTGCATCAGTAGTCGTTGAATAAGTTGTTGTTCCATCGGTGGGTAGCGGCGCTCCCTGCAACGTAGCCACTATTTGCACTCCGGGAATGCCAACGCCACCCGGCTCTGGTGTTTTGACACTTCCGCTTATAGTGCCGTTGGGCATCATTTTACCGTAAGCTGTGGCAACAATATCATTATCAATCGTTGGCAATATTGTAAATGTATACTGATAAGTATAGCCCGGAATTAAACCATTAGTGCCTGGGTAGGTATCATCATAAAATGTATAGTATAGTCCGTTTTCCTGGTGAATATCTTGTGCGCCCGTTATACCATCGCCTGACCTCTGAATTTTATAACCGCCAGGATTCTTAACTCCAGAATAGTCATTCCAGCTTAAGTGCACTCTGTTTGGGTGATTAGATGATGCTGTAAAATTCGGACCAAAGGTGTAACCCTTAGCAGGGCTGGCATTTGGTGGAACAGCCCCCTGCCCATTACCATTTACAACCCCCTGAACCTGATAATCATATACCCAACCTTCGCCAAGGCCACTATCTGTGAAGGTAGTTGTACCGGCAGGCAGGGTGGCGATACCCATTCCATTTCTATATACAATATAACCGTATTGACTAAAAATTTCATTTATATCCCAGGACACTTCAACCTTGTGTTGAAACAATCTATTTGAAGCATGCACATTACTAACCGCAGGGGGTGAATAAGAAGGGACTGCGCAATCCACATCAATATATTCATATATATCACAATAAGGGATAAATGGGTTTGTAACACCGCGGCTATGAAGCCTAAAGTTAATTCTAATCGAATTGCAAGGACAAATTGAAACTGTATCGAGTGGAATTGTCCAAGCTTGCGCTAATTGTGCGTTGGGCAAAGGTATCCAATCAATGTTATGCCCTTGGATCTTATAAGAAATATCACTACTAATCGGAAAAGGACATTGTGAATTCATTCCTGCGCAATAAAATTGCAGCATAACAGGAGTTGACAGATCTGGAAAATATCCTATTTGTTGCGCCTTTAAGGTTTTGGCACCAAATAAAAATGCTAATCCAATCAATAAATAAGCAGCCTTGCATAAAATGCTTTTCAACAATTTTTTCATTTTAATATGATTTAAAAATTAAATGTGTTTTTTAAAGGGTCAATTTTTTTCATTTTAATACAAAATCTATGTTTCATTTATAGATCATAAAAAGTTTTGCAATATATGACTATTTTTTATATTTTTTAACAATAACCTCATTCTTATTTATATGTATTACGGCTATCTGGTCATTAATCAAACAAAATCAATTAGATAGAGTCATTAGACATATGCATATTTAGAACCATTCTTTCTAATAAATGATTCATGAATACTTTATTAGTTGAAATATAATCACAACATGCATCTTTGCCTAATGAACAAGTGCTGCTTCATGGTAAGACATCTTTGATGTCACATCTGAAAGTTACAAGACTGTCACATGCTTCCGGCAGCGCAAAGTTGTTCATTGGGTGTTCTATTCTTTAATAAATTTCTTCACCACAACTCCTTTTTCAGTTTTTGCAATACATCCCGGATGCAAAACCTGAAACATCAATACTCATATTACCCAATGATGTTATGCTTCAGTCGGGGCGGCTCTGCAAACAAAAAACAAAACGCCGGGCCCTCACTTACCCAACGTAATCCTTTATTCTTTTACAATTTTAATCATTTGTTTTTCACCATCGTAATTTACAAAGCTTAGCAAATATACGCCCGGTGTTAAATGAGCTACATTTATATCTTTTTCGCCTTTGTAATCAGCTTTTAATACTGTTTTGCCAGACAAATCAGAGATCATAATAAGTGATATATCACCACTGATATTATCGAAATGGATATTATTAGTAAAAGGATTAGGATAAACAGCGATAATACTTTTCGAAACCTCAAAAACATTCGTCACATCATCATCATCAACAATTATATACGTGTGTTCCGTGTTTGTCCCCAGCGTTGCATTGACCGGATTTGACAAGGTAACAATAACAGTTTCGTCACCTTCATCCAGCAAATCATCCACAATGCCGGCAATGGTAATATCATTACTGATATTGCCTGCAGTGATGGTCAGCGTGCCATTGGCCAGCGTATAATCAACGCCGCTGCCGGTTGCAGTTCCTGTTATGACATAATCA